>Ga0310695_10000077_pt1 | contig 245094 bp, 174 predicted proteins | sample RumenRJG_04DNA_FD_203882 | JGI IMG/M metagenome (GOLD analysis project Ga0310695, IMG submission 203882) | Bovine rumen microbial communities from Lethbridge, Alberta, Canada - RJG_04 (v2) (version 2) | ecosystem: Host-associated > Mammals > Digestive system > Stomach > Rumen | place: Canada...
GCGAAAGTTTTCCACAACAGGGCAGGATATAAAGGCGTTTTGGCGCTTTGTTGGCAAGATTTACTTTCAAAAAATGCCCGGACTGAGCGCTTTGCTCAACATATGCGATTTATTCAGCGCTTCCTTAGAATAAAGGTGCTTTTGAGGGTGCTATCATTTTGCTATCATTCTTAGCGCTAACCACTCAAAAAGCCACTGTTTATGCGGTTCCCTCTCGGTTTTGCCTCATTCCCACTCGATAGCACTTAAACAATTTCGTGTAGGTGTTATTATCTGTACTATCTGTGGTTCTTTTGATTATTTGATATATCCATATTCTCCTGCCTATATCCCCTCTTGTTATCATTTTGTTATCAGCGTTGATAACAGTAAGGGAATTTAGCCGTGTTGGATAAACTTTTCTATACGGCTATTATACCGCATTTTAGCTTTGTTTTCAATAGGATTTTTCCATTATTCGTATCTTTATTGTCATCGAAATAGTGTCACGCTTTTAGGCTTAAAAAAGCACTGTTTATGCGCTCTCTGTGGAGCAAAAACTGAGTTGTAGGGTAATTCTATTATTTTGCGAGTTTGGGCGTTACAAATTTGGTTATTGACAAAACGATTATTATACTTTATAATAAAACAAACGTTATAAAACGATTGTTTTAGAAAGGAGCTTATTATGCCCCCTAAAGCAAAATTTACAAAAGATGAAATTATCGATGCAGGCTTAGCAATCCTGCGTGAACGTGACATTTCCGCCGTTACCGCAAGAGAAATAGGCAATTATCTTGGAAGCTCGGCAAGACCGATATTTACCGTTTTTGATAATATGGGCGAGGTACTTAACGGGATTGAAGCAAAAGCTCGTGAGATATATTCCGAATATGTTGAGCAAGGATTACAGCAAACCCCTGCCTTTAAGGGCGTTGGTCAGTCATATATTCAGTTTGCAATAAATGAGCCGAAGCTGTTTCAACTTTTGTTTATGCGAAAAACATCCGGTAAGGTAGTAAAAGGATTGGCAAAGACTGATAAATAGGATGTTTTTTGATACGATGTTAGCGGAAACAGAATCTGCACAAGTTCATTCTGAAAGTTACAGCAAAAAAAATAAAATCAATTGTACAAGATTGGATGAGTCCGGCTTTGGTAGGCTTGTTCAAGAAGAAAAAACAATTTCTTTTCGGGATTGTGTAATTTTGATATAATTTGAGATGATAATTTTTATTTTATGAATAAGGCAAATCGGAATTTATTGTCCTATAACATAACGCAACTATATAGTAGCTCGATAGTCGGGGGATGCAACCAGAGTTTTCGTGCGATGTCATTACGGCAGAAGAATTATTCTCAAATTATGCATAAAATGGGGGATGCAACCCATAGTTTACATATAGGAACTCAGAGGTGGTGTACTTTCGGACTGCAAATTCGTATCATTGATATGAACAAGAAGTTCAGATTGGAGGATTCACTATGACATTAGGTGATAAAATATCAAAACTACGAAAAGATAATAATTATACGCAGGAGCAGCTTGCAGGTATTCTGGGAGTATCCAGACAGTCTGTCAGCAAATGGGAAGGCAATCTTGCCTACCCTGAAACAGATAAGCTGATACGCATGAGCGAGATGTTTCAATGTTCCTTAGACTATCTACTTAAAGACGACGAAGAAATGGCCAGTGAGCAGCAGACTGACTTGGGACTTCCATTCTTTAGAAAGCGTTTGCAGGAGAGAAAGAGCGAAAAGACCGTGATGGGTATGCCTTTGTGGCACATTGCCCGAAACGCCAAAGGTTTTGTCGCCGTGGGACTGAACGCTCGTGGTGTGATTGCCATCGGTCTGAAAGCACAAGGTGTTGTATCCCTTGGAATGTTATCCATCGGAGTGTTTTCCTTTGGTATGCTTTCTATCGGACTGCTTGCCATTGGGTTGTTTGCGCTGGGTGTTCTCTCAGCAGGCTGCTTCGCCCTCGGAATCCTGACGGCGGGAGCGATTAGTTTTGGCGTTATTTCCATTGGGGCAATCGCTACCGGTGAATTTTCCGTTGGAGCGTTAGCGATTGGGAAATACTTCGCTCTCGGTGATAACGCCAGAGCGATGGTAGCCATAGGCGATACGGAAGCTGCCGGAAGCGTTTTTCAGAAAATAGGAGAGCTTTCCGCACAGGACATTGCTGACGTAAAGCAATCGCTTGATACAGTTGTTCCAGCCTATTTTTCGTGGGCGAAAGAACTAATCAAACTGTTCTTATAAGCCAAGCTAATGTAAATGGAGGAACAAACTATGTGGAGAAACAAAGAAAAAAGGAATCAGTTATTTATATTATTGTTCTTTACCTTTGTGCTAATATTGCTCACATTTTCTTTTAAGCTAATTTTTATGATAAATGCAACTGGAATACGAATGACCGTAAATTGCTTTCTCTATCTGCTTCTTGGCTTTGTGGCATTCCTGTTTATTAAATTATCCAAACTTAAATCGGATTATGGATTTAAGAACAGAAAGGCTTATTTAATCGGTATATTACTTGCTATAGGGCTTGAACTGATAATCGGCGTGTTCCCTGCATTAATGGGGTTTTCTTTAATCGGAGAACATCGTGATTTTGCATTGTGGTATTTAATCGGTAAATTCTTCTATTATGTTTTAATTATAGGACCGGTTGAGGAACTAATATTTCGAGTATATATTCAAGATACAATCATTGAATTGTTGCCGAGAAATAAATGGCTCGGTGTGGTATTAGCTTCAATGCTGTTTGGCTTTTGGCATATTATCAACGGGAATTTGATACAAGTTTTATTTGCGACGCTGCTTGGATTAGCATTCGGTTTTGCAAAATACAACATTAAGAATTGCAAATATGTCGGAGTTGCAGTATCTCACGGTTTATACGATTTTCTAAATGTTGTAACTACAATACTTGTTGTTAAATAGAGAAATTGTACCTTGGAAGAAATTCGGGGATTATCTATAGATTCGTTGCAAAAGAAGTCAGTGCAACAAATCTTCAGTTTGTAATGATGAAAGAGAAATGGAGAAAGCATAATGATATGAAAAAAATAGGAGTAATAATAGGAGCAATAGTTGGTGCGGCATGTGCAGGGATAACAGTATATCTTCTCGGAAATCCATTTGCTTCTGCGGCAGTTGGTTTTGTTTGGTGTTATACTGGTTACTTTCTTGGAAAATACATTGAGAAGAAAAAAGGCTCCAATAAGCAAGAAAAAAGATGACAACTTCAAGTTTATCAAGATGACGACAGACTGGAAACTTGATATTTTTTGCAACAAAAATACAATATATCTCCCCTCATTCATATAAATTCGGGGAAATTAAATTTCATGATACTTATAAAACAGTTCCGATTTTCCTTTCGGATTTCTCCTATTAGTGAGACAATAATTATTTTTACACAAACCAGCTTATTCGTGGTAGAATAAAACCACAGATAAGCTGGTTGTTTGTTTTGAAAGGAGAATCTTATGAAAACAAAACAACCGGAACTTAACAAAATCACTGCACTCTACGAGAGATTATCCCGTGATGATGAGCAAAGCGGTGACAGCAACAGTATCGTAAACCAGAAGAAAATGCTGGAGAAATATGCAACCGAACAGGGATTTACCAATCTGCGTCACTATACCGATGACGGCTGGTCAGGAACCAATTTTGACAGACCTGATTGGAAGCGTATGCTTGCAGACATTGAAGATGGCATAGTAGGATGCGTTATCGTAAAGGATATGAGCCGTATCGGACGTAATTACCTTGAGGTAGGCTTTTATACCGAAGTCCTGTTTCGAAAGAAAAATGTTCGATTTATCGCCATTTCCAATAATGTGGACAGTGCTTTAAACGACGGCAGTAACGAATTTGCCCCATTTCTTAACATTATGAATGAATGGTATGTACGTGATACCAGCAGAAAAATCAAATCTGTACTTCATAATAAGGGAATGGAAGGAAAGCATCTGACAAGTAATGCAATCTACGGGTACAAGAAAGACCCTGACGATCACGACCGCTGGATTATTGATGAAGAAGCTGCTGCTGTTGTCAGACGCATTTATCAGCTTATCATTCAAGGATACGGACCATCACAGGTTGCAAGAATTCTTACCGACGAAAAGATAGAAAGACCATCTTACTATCTTACTAAGCAGGGACTTGGAACCTGTCAGGGAAGCTGTGACATGAGCAGACCTTACACATGGACTGCTTCAACTATCACAGATATGGTTAAAAAGCCTGAGTATATGGGACATACCGTTAATTTCAGAACACACAAGGATTCCTATAAAGATACGCATTCCAGAAAGCTTGATTCTGATGACTGGATTATTTTTGAAAATACACAGGAACCCATTGTGGATGAAGAAACATGGAATATGGTACAAAAAATTCGTGAGACTAAGAGACGTCCTAACAAAAAGGGAGAACCAAACCCTTTGACTGGTTTGATGTTTTGTGCTGACTGTGGTGCCAAGATGTTTAATCACCGCACCGGTGGTTATGAAAAGAAGGACAAAGACGGCAATCCTACCGGGAAATATACCAACGCTCAGGATAATTACCATTGTTCAACGTACAGCCTGTCCAGAAACAAATTTGAGCATAAATGCACACAGCACCATGTCCGTACAGATGTTGTCCTGCGCCTTTGTTAAAGGAAGCAAGGAAATTTCAAAAAACATTCCAGATTATCGCTTCTGATATTTATAAGGAAACTGACGAATATGATTTTTATGAACTAAGGATTAAAGTAAAGATAGTTGAAAGCACAGACTCTTTAATTTCAAATCACGACGTTGTGTTTGATGAAATAAAGGAAACGATCATACAAGGAATCAGAAACGCAAAATATATTATTTGGGCTGCAGTTGCTTGGATAACAGATGAAGATATAGTAAATGAATTATTAAATAAAAAAACTGAAGGTGTAAATATACGGTTAATAACTTCTGATGAAAGTTCTAATTCATATCTGATTGATACTCTTTCAGATAAATTTGACACTGTTAAAATACCTTGTTGGGGAAAAAATCATTATAATCGAATGCACCACAAGTTTTGCATTATCGACTTTGATTATGTTATGCACGGCTCATATAACTGGAGCAAAACAGCACAAAACAACGAAGAAACATTATCTACTGCTTTAGATAGAGAGTTTGTCAAGAAATTCCTCGATGAATTTGTTTCACTTTACAAACAATTTGGATAAAACAATAACCTCTCTCGAATGAACTAAGCGTTCAAACGAGAGGGGTTTCCTCTTGCTTGTTTTATTGTAAAGAATAGTAAACAGTATCAAAACGGTATCAACAAGACTTTTGAAGTGTCAAAAAGTCAGTGTTTAAGCCATTTCTTTGACTTCTGTTCTTATTCCCACTCGATCGTTGCGGGGGGTTTGCTTGTTATGTCGTAGACTATGCGGTTTACGTTTCCGACCTCGTTTACTATTCTCGTGCTCACCCGGTTGAGAACATCGTAGGGTATTCTCGTCCAGTCGGCCGTCATAAAGTCGCTCGTCGTTACGCTTCTGAGGGCGAGGGTGTAATCGTAGGTGCGGCCGTCGCCCATAACGCCGACCGAGCGCATATTCGTCAGCACGGCGAAATACTGATTCATCGCGCTCTCAAGTCCGCTCTTCGCGACCTCGTCGCGGAATATCCAGTCGGCGTGGCGCAGTGTATCGAGCTTCTCCTTCGTCACGTCGCCAATCACCCTTATCGCGAGGCCGGGACCCGGGAAGGGCTGGCGCATAACGAGGTACTCAGGAAGGCCGAGCTCGCGGCCGAGGGCACGTACCTCGTCCTTGAACAGCATACGCAGGGGCTCTATGATCTCCTTAAAATCCACATAATCCGGCAGTCCGCCCACGTTGTGATGGCTCTTGATAACGGCGGCGTTTCCGGCTCCGGATTCGATAACGTCCGGATAAATAGTGCCCTGGCAGAGGAAATCGACCTTGCCGATCTTCTTTGCCTCGGCCTCGAACACTCTGATAAACTCCTCGCCTATAATCTTGCGCTTGAGCTCAGGCTCGGAGACTCCGGCAAGCCTTATGAGGAATCTGTTCTCAGCGTTTACGCGGATGAAGTTAATATTCCACTTTGAAAACGCCTCTTCGACCTCGTCGCCCTCGTTTAAGCGCATAAGCCCGTGGTCGACAAAAACGCAGGTGAGCTGGTTGCCGACCGCTTCCGCCATAAGCGCGGCGGCGACGGACGAATCCACTCCGCCGGACAGGGCAAGGAGGACTTTTCCGTTCCCTACCCTCTCGCGAATGTTTTTTATCGCCTCGGTCTTGTAATCGCCCATAGTCCAGTCGCCCTTGGCGCCGCAGACCTCGAAGAGGAAGTTTCTTATCATCTCGGTGCCGTTCTCGGTGTGGTTTACCTCGGGGTGGAACTGTACGCCGTAAAAGCCCCTCTCCTCGTCGCAGATCGCGACGTTCGGGCAGGCCTCGGAGTGAGCTATGAGCCTGAAGCCATCAGGCACCTTTTCCATATAATCTCCGTGGCTCATCCACGAGACTCCGCGCTCTGAAAGGCCCTTGAAGAGCTTTGCGGAGGTATCGAAATAGGTCTCCGTCTTTCCGTACTCCCTCGCGGAGTCATCCTGAGCGGCGGTGACTCTGCCGCCGAGGTTATGCGCGAGAAGCTGGCAGCCATAACAGATGCCGAGGATGGGGATGCCGAGCCCGAAAAGCTCGGGGTCTGCCTGCGGGCTTTTCTCATCGTAAACGCTGCCGGGACCTCCGGTGAATATAAGCCCGATCGGCTCAGCCGCCTTAATCTCGCTCACGGGGGTGGTAAACGGCTTTACCTCGCAGTAGACGCCGCACTCCCTTACGCGGCGGGCGATAAGCTGATTGTACTGGCCGCCGAAGTCAAGGACTATAATTTCTTGGTTTTTCATTTGCATGACCTCACAAGGCTGAGATTTTTGTAAAATTATATTTATTTTCGCGTCTCTTGTCAATATTCATTTGTTTTGCGCATATGCTAATATGAATTCAGTTTTTGGAGGCGCATATGGCAGTTTTCAAAACTATACGAAGGGGTTACACGGGCCCGGAGGCGGAGCTACTGCAGCTTGCGCTATTGAGGGCGGGTTTTCTTCTCACACCGCCCGACGGTATTTTCGGGCGGGAGACCGAGGCGGCGCTTATCCGCTTTCAGCAGATAAACGGGCTAACGCCGGACGGGATCGCAGGTCCGAAGACCTGGGCGGCGCTTACTCCGCGGCTCACGGGATATTTTACGCACCGGGTGAGAGCCGGAGACACGCTTTTCCGCCTTGCCCGGTCATATTACACCTCTCTTCGGGCAATAGAGCTCGCAAATCCGGGAATAGACCCGCTCCAGCTTCGCATCGGCTCGAACGTTATAATCCCCCTGCCCTATCCCGTAGTGCCGGATAACGTGAGCTTCACGCCGACCCTTTTGGAGCTTGTAATAGACGGCCTTCTGAAGCGTTATCCGTTTCTTCGCAGCTCCGTGATAGGTCAGAGCGTTATGGGCAGAGATCTCACGGTCCTCTCCATCGGCAGCGGGCAGAACGAGGTTTTCTACAACGCCGCGCATCACGCGAACGAATGGATAACGTCTCCCCTGCTTCTGAGATTCATTGAGGAATACGCAAAGGCTTACGCCGACGGGGGCTCGATCTTCGGCCTGCGCGCCGGCGAGCTATTCTTTAAAACGACGCTTTACGCCCTGCCGATGGTAAATCCCGACGGGGTCGCTCTCGTCACGGGCGAATTAACCTGCGGGGAATACTACGAGGGGGCGCAAAGGATATCCTCGGACTATCCGAATATACCCTTTCCCTCGGGCTGGAAGGCCAATATTCTCGGAGTTGATCCCAACCTGCAGTACCCCGCCGGATGGGAAAACGCGCGGAGGATCAAATTCCAGCAGGGATACGTTTCGCCCGCGCCGCGTGATTACGTTGGCAGGGCGCCGCTCGAGGCGCCCGAGTCGCGTGCTGTTTACGATTTCACCGTCAACCACGATTTCTCGCTCACGATATCCTATCACACTCAGGGCGGCGAGATATACTGGAGATATCTCGATATGGAGCCGCCCGGAGCCGAAGAGACTGCCCGGGAGTTTGCCTCAGTCAGCGGCTACACCGTATCTGACGCTGTCTACGGCTCGGGCTACGCGGGATACAAGGACTGGTTTATCGACAGGTACTTCCGGCGTGGCTACACCATAGAGGCGGGGCGGGGGCAAAATCCGCTTCCGATTTCGATGTTCAATGAGATCTACCGGGATAACCTCGGGATTTTTGCCCTCGGGCTCACATAAAAACAAAAGCGAATCGGTTACTCCGATTCGCAATTATTTGCGTTATTTAAGAAGCTTAAGAAGAAGGGCACGAAGCACGGCGGCCTCTTCGGTATTGAGCTCGCTGCACGCCTGAATTTTTTCAGGGATGCCGTCCGCCTTTTCCATAAGGCGCTCGCCTTCCTCAGTTATAGTTACGATAAGGCTCCTTTCGTCCTCAAAGCTGCGCTTTCTTGTAAGAAGTCCCTTGGCTTCCATTTTCTTGAGAAGAGGCGTCAGCGTTCCCGAGTCGAGGTAAAGCCTCTTTCCGAGCTCCTTGACAGTTACCGATTTCTCCTCCCACATAACGATCATCGTGATATACTGCGTATATGTAAGATCTATCTCATCGAGATAGGGCTTGTACCTTTTTATTACATCGCGGGAGCAGGCGTAGAGCGGAAAGCAGATCTGATTTTCCAACTTGAGTGTGCTTTTTCCTTGCTGGCTCATGGGTTTTTTCCTCCGGGGTTGGGTTTTCGCTGCCCCTTAGTTTAGCACAGTCTGAAAACAATCTCAAGCATTAAATTCTATTTTCTTTTTTTCGTCGTTTCAGTAAGGCCAATGGGCGGGAATAAAGTGATCCGTGTAAATTCCCGTCAGCCCGAGAGGATGCCAATTTTCATAATCGCTTAATGTATTAACGGTATGCGCGTAGATTGCGGTATCCCGTCCTGCGGACTTGACCGAAGCAAGAAAACTCTCCGTCAGCCTTGAAAAAGCTATCGTCACCGCCCAGAGCTCATGATCCCGGATAAACTCCGAGAGCTTCTCCCCGTCCGCGTCCATTTTATATACAGTCAGGATTATATCGCTAAAGCCGAGGGAGCGCACCGGCTCATACTGATCCGTTGAGTAGATCTGCGGAATAAGGCGCTCAGAGGAAACGCCGAGCTCCTCCCTGAGCTTTTTGAGAACGGCCGCGTTATCCGAAGCTTTCACGTCGGTAATAATATAGGCGTCTTCGTGGCTTTCCATCCATTTTTTTAGCCCGGCCGCGTCGAGGAGAGTAAGCCCCATAAAGGTCGGAGAGGAAAGAAACTCGCCGCGGGTTCTGACGCCCTCGGAGAAGAGCATACGCTCTCCCATCGCCTCCCAGTCGTGGATGAGCACGACGCTTCCGTCCGAGGTAAGCTCGAAGTCGAGCTCGATAAATCTAAAGCCGTTAGCGTATGCCGTATCTATCGCCTCAAGGCTGTTAGTGTAGCGGTAGCCCCAGATTGCTCCGCCCGCGTGCGCTATTAGCTGCGGGCGGTCGGCTGCGCTTCCCGTCCTGACGGAGCTCTGACCGCATGAGGCTAAAACGAGGACGGCGGCGAGAGCTAAGGCGGCAATCCTTATCTTCATCACAATTCTCCTAAAAAAAGCCCCGCCTCAGCGGGGTTTTTGCTCATAAAGAATTATTTCGTTCCGAAAATTCTGTCTCCGGCGTCTCCGAGGCCGGGAACGATGTATCCGTTCTGATTGAGCTTCTCATCGACTGCGCCGCAGTAAATATCGACGTCTGGGTGGTTCTTTCTTATGCACTCGATGCCCTCGGGGGCTGCGACGAGCACCATAAGCTTTATATGCTTGCAGCCGCGCTTTTTCATCTCGGAAATCGCCGCGTCGGCGCTGCCGCCGGTTGCGAGCATGGGGTCGACTATCATAATATCGCGCTCGGATATATCCTTCGGGGTCTTGCAGAAATAAACGTGAGGCTCAAGGGTCTCCTCATCGCGGTACATACCGATATGGGCGACGCGGGCGGAGGGCACCATACGCAGCACTCCGTCAACGAGGCCGAGACCGGCGCGGAGTATGGGCACTACCGCAATCTTTTTTCCCGCCAGAGTCGGCGCGTCCATTTCGCAAATAGGCGTTTCGATCTTCTTTGTGGTGAGGGGCAGGTCTCGGGTAGCCTCGTAGGTTATCAGCATACCGATCTCGCTGACGAGCTCACGGAAGTCCTTCACGCTGGTGTTTTTATCGCGCATTATCGTAAGCTTATGCGCCACAAGGGGGTGATCCATTACGTGAACCTTCTCATCAAACATATCTCTATCCTCCGTAGTTATAATTATTTTGCAAGCCTTTGCAGTCTTTCCCGCTCAGCTTGACTTAGGCGCAGGTACCTCGGGGCGAGGTCGGAGGCGTCCTCCGGCTGCCTTCCCCCGGCCGCCATAGCGACGCCCCACGCCGTCTGCAGACGCAGGGGCTCGGGAGCGAGAAGAGCGGGCAAAGCAAGCTCCAAAAAGGCATTATAGCACAGTTCTGCCCCGTCTCCAACAAAAAAATACGTTTTTCCCGCTTTTTTTGCCTCGTCTATAAGCTGCGAAATGGGTATCGCCCTGTCCTCGCAGAGCCTTTCGACACGATCGCCCATCGGGCTAAAGCAGGCGTTGTAAACCTCGCCGCGGCGCGCGTCCATACAGGCGGCGATAATCACGTTCTCGCGGTCGCGGAGCTGGTGAGCCATAGCCTCAAGCGTAGATACGCCTATGCAGGGCTTATCCCCGCCCCAGCAAAGTCCCTTTGCCGTAGCAACGCCTATGCGTATGCCGGTGAACGAGCCGGGACCGATGCTGACGGCGACGGCGTCAAGGTCGGAAACGGTCATTTCAAGGTCGGAGAGCATATCCTCCGCCATTTTGAGGAGAGTCCTCGAGTGCGTAAGCGCGCTCGCCTGGAAAAACTGGCTCACGAGCCTTCCGTCCTCTGTCAGCGCGACGCTCGCCGCCTTTGCCGAGGATTCTATTGAGAGAAGCTTCATTGATAATTAGTCCTTTGCCTGGTGTACTACGATCTGATTGAACGGGATCTCGATGCCCGCCTTGTCGAAGCCTATCTTCAGCTCGCGGTTGAGTATCCTCGGTGCTGAGAAGACGTTCTGTTCCCTGACCTCTGCGACGAATTTAAGGATAACGCCGCTGTCGGCAAGCTCCTGTACTCCGGAGTACTTGGGAACGGCAACAAAAATATCGGGGTACTTCTCCTGGATTTCAGGCAGAAGCTCGGCGATTACCTTCTCCGCCTTTTCAAGATCCGTAGAGTAAGAAACGCTGACTGTGGTGACCGCGAAGGAATCGGCCGTGGAGCGGTTTAGTATATTGCGAAGGTCGGAGTTGTTGATGATCTTCACGTTGTTTCCAACGTCCTTTATGGCGGTCGTCCTTATGCCGATGCTCTCGACGGTGCCGCGGAAGCCGTTAACCTCGATAATATCGCCGACGTTGAACTGATCCTCGAATACGAGGAAAATACCTGTCACAAGGTCCTCAACAAGGCTCTGAGCACCGAAGCCTATGATAAGGGCTACGATTCCGACGCTGGCGAAGATCGTGCTAAGGTTGACGCCGAGGGCGCCGAGGCACCAGAAGAAGCCGACTATGAAGGTTATATACTTGATCGCACTGCGGAAGAGGGTCACAGCGCTCTTCGCCTTCGGGCTTTTCGGATAAACGTGGTCAAGGATAAAGGAGATGACGGTGGTCAGAACGATCATCATAAGGATGATGGCGATGACCTGGAATATCGTCGCCCAGTTAAACTGGAAGGTATCGGATATCTTCGTTACGTCGCCGAAGATGCGCATCCAGGTGCCCTGGAGCTCGCCCCTCGTCTCCTCCGGGAGGAAGAAAAGCATGCCGGGATTGGTGATGACAAGGAAGAGCAGGAAGATCACTACCCACGCTATGACCTGTCCGACCTTTATCTTGGACGCTTTTCTCTCTTTTTTTGCTTTCTTTACCGGTTCCTCTTCGTGAGCGGGAGCGACAGCGGTGGTTTTTTCATTTTCGGCCATTTCAAATTCCTCCGTTTTCAATGTTTTCGGGTTCCGCATTCGCTAAGATTATATGTTTTGAGGGCGTTCCGTCCTCGGTTACAACTGACTGATACGCGTATGTCGCGGTCTCCTCCGTTCCGTCAGCTCCCGTTGAAGTGACGTCATAGGAGTAGATTCCGACCGTTCCGCCCTCAAGGTGCATTCCCTTGAGGTAGTATAGTCCCTTCTCGCAGGTGGAGTCCAGAACGGCGAGCGCGGCGTCGGCGCCCCAGGATTCAATGCGGCAGCCGGGATTCACCATTACGCAGCTCATGCTGTTCTCGGCCTGGAGGATGAGCCCTGCGGACTGGTCGCCGCCTTCATTTAAGTAAAGGCTTCCGCCGCCCTCGAAGGTAACGCTGCCTCCGTACATAAAGCCCCAGACGACGAGCCTTCCTATGTGGCTTTCGCCCACGAGGTTTATTCTGAAGCCGTTGCCCATCAGGTTTACTTCCATCCACGAGCAGGAGAAGTTCGTGAGAGTAAGCGTATTCATCGCGGCATTATACGAGGCGCCGCTTATGTTTACAATGGGGCTGTACGTGACGATGTCCGCTCCTCCGTAAATATACCCGCTCTCCGCTCCGCTTATGTAGATATATTTCTCGTCGTGATTCCCGTCGCTCCATTCAAAGTACGGATTCGGGTCAAGGTTCGGAAGCGCTGGGAAAGCGTCGTCCCCCTCGAGCTCTTCCACCGGTTCTGGCTCGGGTTCCGGCTCCGGCTCAGGCTCGGGCTCGGGCAAAACGTGAGGCTCTGCGTCCGGCTCAGGCTCGGGTTCGGGCAGCTGGTGCGGCTCCGGCTCGGGCTCGGGTTCCGGCTCCGGCTCAGGCTCTACTATCGGCGCCACGTCCCTGTTCAGCATATCGATATCGAAGCTGTCGTTTATCGCGACGACGGCGATCATTGCCGAGGCGACCGCGGTGATCATAGTGGTTTTCAGCCTGAAACCTTGCGATCTTCTGGGCTTTGCTGTTTTTTCGGTTTTTTCGGGCTGTGGCAGATCGAGATTGAATTCGTCGGCAGGCGTCGCGAATTCCGGCGCCTCGGTCTGTTCCTCTCGCTCCGGCGCGTGGTATTCAAGGTCCATGCCCTCACTCCATTCCGTTTCGTTCTATGTCGATTCTCCTTGTATTATCTCCGGTTTTCGTTATTCTCACTTTGACGCAGTCGGGCGGGAAAGCCCCCTCCGCGTTCTCCGACCACTCCACGGCGCAGACCCCGTTCCTTGAAAGATAGTCCTCCCAGCCGATCTCGAAAAGCTCCTCTGCGTCGGATAGGCGGTACATATCGAAATGGAACAGCGGAGTCTCCCCGAGGTATTCGTTCACGATGGTAAAGGTCGGGCTCGAAACTCTTGCCTTAAGGCCGAGGCCCTGAGCCAGCCCGCGGACAAACTGGGTCTTGCCTGCTCCGAGGTCGCCGTACATAGCGACTACGTCGCCGGGCTTCAGCTCCTTCGCGAGGGCCTTTCCGCAGGCGACGGTATCGGCCTCGCTCTCGGAATAAAACGTCATATTATCTCATCACTTCTTTCTTTATTTTAGTATAGCACCAAATAATTCGTTCGTGAAGAGGCAAATAATAAAAAATCTTTACCTTTTGCTAAAACAATGGTATGATAAGTTAAATATCATTCGGGAGAGGCGAGCCGTGAAGAAGTTCTTTTCTCTTTTTTGGAATTATCTTAAAAAATCGGATACCCTGCTTCTCGGTCTCTGCATAGCCGCAACGGTCTACGGGATCGTGCTGATAAGGACCAGCACGGCGTATCTCTCCTCGTCGAACGCCGCTTCGGTCCAGATCCTCGCCCTTTTTATCGGGATCGCGCTTTACTTCGTTTTCTCGCTTATCGACATCGATATTCTCGCGGATAACTGGAAGCTTCTTTTTGCTGCCGGCATAGGAATGCTCGGCCTTCTCGTTTTCGCTCAGGAGGAGGGCGGCAACCGCGCGTGGCTGCGCTTTATGGGAATAGGCATCCAGCCCGCCGAGATAGTAAAGATATTCTTTATCGTGATCATTGCGAAGCTCATTGTTTCCTTCTCAAACGAGCGCAGGCTGGATCATATTCTGAGCCTCGGAGCAATGACGGGAATTCTTCTCATTTACTTCGGTATGATCCTAGTGCTCTCCTCCGACCTCGGAAGCGGACTCGTCTACCTCTTCATCTTCATTGCCATGCTCTTTGCCGGCGGGCTTAAAATATACTGGTTTTTGATCGCCTTTGCCGGATTTGCGATAGTATCGCCGTATATTTGGAACAGCTTTCTCTCGGATAACCAGAAGAACCGCATTATCGCCGTTTTTGACCCCAAGAGCGTCGACCCCACCGGTCTCGGCATCACCTGGCAGGTAAACCAGTCGAAGGCCGCGATAGCCTCGGGCGGCGTCTTCGGTCAGGGGCTCGGTCAGGGCTCGATGACCCAGTCCGGCTCGGTGCCTAAGCAGAGGACGGACTTTATTTTCTCCGCCGCCGGGGAGGAGCTAGGCTTCGTCGGCTGTCTCGCCATCGTCGTACTTCTCGTGGCTATTATAATCCGCTGCGTCTACGTTGGGTACAAAAGCCAGAGCAAGCTCGGCGCGCTTATTTCCGTCGGCGTCGCCGCGATGCTCACCTTCCAGACCTTTGAAAACCTCGGTATGTGCCTCGGCGTAGCCCCCGTTATCGGGCTTACTCTCCCCTTCTTTTCATCAGGCGGCTCGTCAGTAGTCACGAGCTTCGCCTGTATGGGCATAATCTCAGGGATAAAAATGAAGCCGAAACCGGTGATGTTCTTGCGCCGCTGAAGGGCCGCTTAATAAAAAGTTTACAAAATATCCCTTCGCCAAACGGCAAAGGGATATTATTTGTCTAATTTCCGCCTTGATTTTAGGCGTGCGTCAGAGTAAAATCATATAAATGTATTTTTTTAGACAGTGAGGTGGTATGAATTGATAAAAAAGCTCTCCCGCTGCGTTCGGGAGTACAAGGCTCCGGCGATAATCACAATGCTTTTCATTATCGCGGAGGTCGTTATCGAAGCGATAATCCCCTTCAAGACAGCCGAGCTTGTAAACCTTATTAACAGCGGCCTTGATATGGGAAGCATCCTCTCGACCGGCGCCGTGCTCGTCGTTCTCGCCGTGCTGAGCCTCTCCTGCGGCGGTCTCGCGGGCTTTACCGCGGCAAAGGCGTCCACGGGCTTTGCCAAGAACTTAAGGCACGATATGTTCTACAACGTGCAGACCTTTTGCTTCTCCAATATCGATAAGTTCTCCTCATCCTCCCTCGTAACGAGGATGACGACGGACGTTCAGAACGTCCAGATGGGCTTTATGATGCTGATAAGGATAGCTTTGCGCGCCCCCTTAAACTTCATCTTTTCCGTAATTATGGCGTACAGGATGGGCGGCGCTCTCGCGACGAGCTTCGTCGTTCTGATCCCCATTCTCGTCATAGGACTGATGTTTATCGCAAAAAAGGCGATGCCCGCCTTCCGCTCGGTATTTAAAAAATACGATAAGATGAACGAGTCCATCGAAGAGAACGTCCGCGCCATGCGCGTCGTCAAGAGCTTCTCGAGGGAGGAGTACGAGAAGACGAAGTTCGCTTCTGCGTCGGACAACATAAAGAATGACTTCACCCACGCCGAGAGGATAGTAGCCCTGAACTCCCCGCTCATGCAGCTCTGCGTCTACGGGAATATGGTCTTCGTTCTCCTCGTCGGCTCGCAGATCGTTATCAAGAACCACGGCACGATAATAAACGTCGGCCAGATCTCGGCTATGCTGACCTACGGCATGCAGATACTTATGAGCCTTATGATGCTGAGCATGGTCTACGTTATGATGACGATGGCGGCTGAGGCGGCAAAGCGCGTCTGCGAGGTGCTCGACGAAAAGCCGAGCATAGTCTCTCCGGAAAAGCCCGTCACCGATGTGGCGGACGGCTCTGTCGATTTCGACGGCGTCAGCTTCAAATACTTCGCTGACGCGAAGAAGGACGCTCTCAGCGGCGTTGACCTGCATATAAAGTCCGGAATGACGGTCGGCATACTCGGCGGCACCGGCGTCGGAAAAACGACCCTCGTTCAGCTTATTCCGAGGCTTTACGACGTTACCGAGGGCTCGCTCAAGGTCGGCGGAGTCGACGTCCGCGACTATGATCTCAAGGTCCTGCGCGACAGCGTCGCCATGGTTTTGCAGAAAAACGAGCTTTTCTCCGGCACTATCGCGGAAAACCTACGCTGGGGAAACGCCTCCGCTACCGATGAGGAGCTTCGCGAGGCCTGCCGCCTCGCCCAGGCGGACGATTTCATTATGAGCTTCCCCGACGGCTACGAGACACATATAGAGCAGGGCGGCACCAACGTATCCGGCGGTCAGAAGCAGAGGCTCACGATCGCCCGCGCCCTTCTCAAAAAACCGAAGATACTCATTCTCGACGATTCGACGAGCGCCGTCGATACGAAGACAGACGCCCTTATCCGCCGCGGCTTCAGGGAGTACATACCCGACACCACGAAGATAATAATCGCCCAGCGCGTCGCCTCAGTTGAGGACGCCGATCTCATCCTCGTTATGGACGGGGGCAGGATAGTTGAGATGGGCACTCACTCGGAGCTTATGAGCTCGAGCGAGATTTACCGCGAGACCTATTACCAGCAGACGAAGGGAGGCGAAAGCGATGGCAAGGAATAATCGCCGCCCCGAAGAGGCGCCCGGCGGAAGAAAGCGCCCGCCTTTCAATTTCAAGGCGATAAAGAGAACGGTAGGGTACGCAAGAAAGTTTTATCCCGTGCTCTTCCCGATGATCTGCCTGCTCACCGTATTCTCCTCCGCCGTATCCGCGATACCCGCCGTCTTCACTCAGAAGGTCATCGAGATCATAGGGGTATTCACCGAATCGGGCGACTGGGACACCGCGATAAAGCAGATTCTTCCGCTTATCATTATCCTCGCCTCTCTCTACGTTCTCAGCCTTATCGCCATGCTCTTCCAGACCCAGCTCTCGGCTATCCTCACTCAGGGCTTTTTGAACAAGATGCGAAAGGCCCTGTTCAACAAGATGCAGGATCTTCCGATCAAGTATTTCGACACGCATAAGCACGGCGATATAATGAGCCACTACACGAACGATGTGGACACCCTGCGCGAGCTCGTAAGCCAGTCGATACCGGCCGTGCTCCGTTCCGGCTCCATCGTTCTCGTAGTCTTCTTCATTATGATATGGTACTCTCTGCCCCTCACCCTGCTCATCATCTTCGGCGTTATCCTGATGATGTTCGTCTCAACGAAGCTCGGCGGCGGGAGCGCGAGATACTTCGTTGCTCAGCAGAAGTCGGTCGCCGCGACCGAGGGCTACGTTCAGGAGATGATGGCCGGTCAGAAGGTCGTAAAGGTCTTCAACCACGAGGAGAAGGCGGCTGAGGGCTTCGACAGGCTGAACGAAGAGCAGTGCGAGAACAGCCGCAAGGCGAACGCCTACGCGAACACCCTCGGTCCGATAATAATGAACATTGGAAACATTCTCTACGTGCTTATCGCCGTGGTCGGCGGACTTTATCTCATCTCCGGTCTTCCAAACCCCGCGGTCGGCGGGCTATTCGGAAGGTTCCCTGTTCTCGATATCTCCATTCTCGTTGCCTTCCTCAATATGGTAAAGCAGTTTACCGGAAACATAAACCAGCTCTCGCAGCAGGTCAACGTTATCGTAATGAGTATGGCCGGTGCGCAGCGCGTCTTTGATCTTATGGACGAGGCTCCCGAGGCTGACGATGGCTACGTTACCCTCGTTAACGCCGAGATCGCGGACGACGGCAGCATAAAGGAGACTGAGGAGCACACCGGGAAATGGGCGTGGAAGCACCCGCATCAGGCGGATGGCACGGTGACCTACACCGAGCTTCGCGGCGACGTTCGTATGTTCGACGTGGACTTTGCCTACGAGGAGGGCAAGACCGTTCTCCACGATATCACGCTCTACGCAGAGCCCGGTCAGAAGGTTGCCTTTGTCGGAGCAACCGGTGCGGGAAAGACCACGATCACGAATCTTATAAACCGCTTTTACGACATTGCCGACGGAAAAATACGCTATGACGGCATAAACGTAAACAAGATAAAAAAGAGCGATCTTCGCCGCTCCCTCGGTATAGTTCTGCAGGAGACAAACCTGTTTACCGGAAGCGTTATGGATAACATACGCTACGGAAAGCTGGACGCCACGGACGAGGAATGCATCCGCGCCGCGAAGCTTGCGGGAGCGGACGACTTCATCACGAGGCTTCCGCAGGGGTACGCCACCGAGCTTAGGTCTAACGGGTCGAATCTCTCGCAGGGTCAGCGCCAGCTTATCGCCATCGCGAGAGCCGCTGTAGCCGATCCCCCGGTAATGATACTCGACGAGGCCACGAGCTCGATCGACACCCGCACCGAGGCGATAGTCCAGCGCGGTATGGATAAGCTGATGGAGGGCAGAACGGTGTTCGTTATCGCCCACAGGCTCAGTACGGTAATGGATTCCGACGTTATCATGGTGCTCGACCACGGTCGCATAATCGAGCGCGGCACCCACGATCAGCTCATAGCTGAAAAGGGCACGTACTACCAGCTCTACACCGGAGCCTTTGAGCTTGAATAAAAAACTGTCACCTCGGAAAAATAATTCCGAGGTGATTTATTATGCCCGAAAAGAAGAAAAAGCCCCGATATCCGGACGGAGAGAGCATCAGGCTCGACCCGGAAAAGAGGCTATGCGAGGAATTCGACTCCGTCAGCGTCAAGAAGTTCTCAGCCCCGGACTGGACAGAGATGGGCGTCCGCGTGCTCGATAACTGCGCGGAGGAAAACGAGAAATAATTATTTCTCATAAAAGCCTTCCCCTTAGGGGAAGGGGGACCGCGTCAGCGGTGGATGAGGTCGCAGCATCTATCGCATCGTCTGGGTAATCGGCGTAACCTCATCAGTCAGCTTCGCTGACAGCTTCCCCGAAGGGGAAGCCTTTTTTATTCTTCGCTGCTTTTTATTCAAGCTCTATAACCTTGAGCTGGCTTGCGGAGAGACCCGTCTCCGAAATTATCACGTCCGTTATCTGAGCGACCCCGGCGTTCGAGAGGCTGACCTCGCAGGCCACCGTGACCGTCGCGGAGTCCTCCGTCAGATAGACGACGCAGTCGGTAAAGCCCTTTGATTTGATTATCGTCTCGATCTCCGCCTCCTTGAGAGAGAGGTCAGCGAGCTCAGCCATCTTTTTCAGGGCCGCGTCTACCGTCTCGCTGCTCGCTCCCTCGGACTTGGACACGGTCTCGAGGGCGGACTGAGCCTCGTCCCTTGCCTCCTTGCGTTGGAGCCTTATAGCGGCAAAGCGCTCCTCCAGCATCGTGAGGGCTGCCTCCTTTTTTGAGCCGGGGTCGGCTTCGGCGTAATAAAGCCCGGTCTCCGCTGTCTTCTCCTCCTGCTTTTCCTCGTCCGTGATCTCAGCGGAGATTGTCCCTGCGCCGCCCGCCGTTGTCGCCTTGTCTACTGTCTCCGAGCCCGTGTTCGCTATCTCCGCGCCCTTTTTCGCCGCGTCCTCTGTCTTTTTGTCATATGACCAGTTTAAATATACCGCCACGCAAACGAAGACAAGTACCGTGATTATCACGGCGTTTCTCTTAAACACTTTCATTGTTCCTCCACCCTTCACTTTGATTTAAGCACCGTTATCTTATCGGCGCTCAGCCCGGTAAGGCTCGAAACGGCCTTTGTGACCCAAAGCCGCACCGAGTCAGAGCCCGCGCCCGAGCACGCCACAACGCAGCCGACGTACTCCGGCTTTATCCTTTTTACGACCACGGCCTCCGAGGTCCCCGAGCCCCGTGGCACGGTTACGGTAGTCGCCGTCTCCTCCCTTCCGTCCGACGTGAGCCTCCTGTCCTCCATATACACGGTCTCCTCCGTGCCCTTCACCGAGAGGCGCACGCTCGCGCTCCCCACCCCCTCCACGCTTTCAAGCAGGCTCCTTATTCTCTCCTCCTCCGCCTCAACGGAAAAGCCTGCCTCGTTTCTGTCCTCGCTCTCCGGCACTTCCGTCTCAGCCTTATCCGTTTTCGCCGCGGACGGCCAGAGAAGAAGCACGGCGCCGATCGCGCCGATTGCGAACAGAGCGGCGTTTTTCCGCAGAAGCTCCTTGACTTTACTGAGATTGATTTTTATTTTCATCACCCGTACTCCATATTTGCCGCTCCTTCGGTATCCCAAGCTCAGCCTCGATATACGTCTTGAGCTTTTCCCTCGTCTTCTCGGATGCGTTTCCGCTTATCTGAACGCCCGTCGGGTACCAGAAGCCCTCGTCCGCCCATTCGCACCTGACCGAGACTGCGAGGCCTGAAAGCCCAAGCTCTTCGGCTTTGTCCAATACATATTCATTAAGCTGCGATTCTATGATAAATCTCGTCTGCACCGCAGCTTCCTCGCCGCCGATATACGCGCTCTCGTTAAGCTCCTGTCTGTATTTCGCCGCCTCTTTTGAAAACTCCTCGAAATCAAAGGTCAGGACGGCGCTCATCAGAGCGGCCGCCGACAACAGCCCGCAGGCGAGGCGCACCGCCCTCTTCGCCGCCCCCTCGGGAGCAAGCGTCAGAGCGGCGGACGATACTAAAGCCGCGCCGACGAGCCTCAGTATCCACCCGGAGATCGCGCTCATCATACGCTGACCGCCCTTATCGTCACGGTTACGGAAATAATGAGCATCGCCGAGCAGAGCCCCACCGTACCCATTGAAAAGCCCATAGCCGTGCCGATATCCCCTATCAGAGACGAAATCTCCTTTCCGGCTATCGGCTCGGAAAGAGCCGCCGCTGCCTTGAAGGCAAGGTGGTTTGCCGCCGCCTTTATCACCGGCCCCGCCGCTATCGCGATTATCGCGATCATTCCGATAACGCCGGCAGCCGATTTCAGCGTGTCAAACCCGGCGGCGACGCTCTCCGAGGCGTCGGCTATTATCCTTCCGACCACCGGCACGAGATTACCTATCGCCGTTCGAGTAAGCTTTACCGTTGCGGCGTCCACCCTCGAGGAGATCACCCCCGTTATCGTAAGGTATAGCGTAAACGCGGTGGATATGACTATCAGCAAAGTGTTGATCGCCCATTTCAATAGCTTTACCGCCGAGCTTATCATCCCCCCGAACGCCGCCGATGCTGCCGACGCCGCCACGAAAGCGTAGATGAGCGGGACTATCACGTTTTTCGTAAGCGAAGACATCAGCGCCATAAAAAGCGAGGCTGCGGCGAGATTCGCCGCCGAGCTTGCCGCAGTTCCAGTCGCGGCGGAGGCTGTGGCAAGGGTCGGAAGCAGGGCGGCGGAGAAGGCGCAAAGGTCGTCTATCGCCCGCTCGCAGCTTCCTATCATGCTTCCCACCCCGCCCATAGCTGCTGCTGCTACCGCGAGCGTTCCCGCGAGCCGCGGAGCGTTTACTCCGCCGCCCTCTCCGGTAAACGCGGCGCAGAGAGCCGTAAGCAGAGATGCGGCGAACACTGCGGCCGCGTTTTTTAAAGCGCCTTTTACCGGATCCTCGCCTCCGAAAAGAGCATTTTTGACGATATCCCCTAAAATGGCGCCGAGGTCGAAGCTCCCGCTCTCTATCTCCGAGGCCGCCTCCTTTGCCGCCTCGGGCGCGGCCGATACCACGTCGTTAAGTCCCTCAGCTTGCACCGTCGCCGTCAGGGTCAGAAGCACGAGCGCCGTGAGCGCTATTGCCGATTTCTTCAGCTTCACAAAAGTCCCCTCACCATCTCAAGTACGCTCTTAATTAGCGGAAGCGCGGCGAATATCCCGGCCGCAGAGCCCGTAAGCTCGACCGCCGAAGCCGCAGAGCCCATACCCGCGTCCTTCATGAGGTCAGCCGTAAGCCTCGCGACGACGCTTATCCCCAGCGTTTTCAGTACGACGCCGAGAGCGGCGGTATTTATCCCCGCCGTCTCGGCGAGGTCGCCTACGGACTCTGCTAACCCGCCGAGCACGGACGCGGCGGTAAAGGCGGCGAAAAAGGCAGCCGCCGTGAGTATTGCAAGGCTCATAACGGGGCTGTCCTTTTTGAGCGTCTGGGCAATAAACGCGGCGGGTATGCATATCGCCGCTGCCTTTATCACAGTCTCCATCGGGCTTTTACAGGCCGAAGAGCGATTTTATCAGGTCAAAAAGGCCGGATATCTCGCGGACTATAACCAAAAGCACTACGATGAGCCCGGCAATCGTTGTCATAAGCGCCTGCTCCTCCCGCCCGGACCTCATCAGAAGGATATTCAGCACGGCAACGAGTATGCCGACGGCGGCTATTTTAAAAATCAGGTCTACTTCCATAAGCTATCTCCGGCCTAAAGCATCAGAATAATAAATACAGCGGCGGCGGCAAGGGGAAGGATAAGCCTCAGTCTTCCCTCCTTCAGCCGCTTTTTCTCAAGAAGCCCGAGCATTGAACCGAGTCTCGCCTCAGCCCTGTCAAGCAGAGCGGCGACAGTCTCTCTGTCATATCTTCCGAGCCCGGCTCCCACCTCGTCTACCGCTTCCCTTTCCTCTTTCGAGAGGGCGTCGAGCTCCTCAGCCGCCTCCGTCCATATCTCCGCGAAGGTCTTATCTCCGAGCCTGTCCATTCCGGAAAGCACACGGGAATAAAACTCCCGCGTCTTTCCTCCTGATCTCGCTTTCGCAGCCTCAAGCGCCTCCTCCGTCGTTACAAGTCCCGACGATATCTCCGATCTCAGGAGCGTAAAAGAGGCGTTGAGAGAGCGAAGCGTATTCTCCCTCAGCTTCTCCCGTCTCTGGCTTTCAAGCCCGGTAAGAAGTGCTGCCGACAGGAGAAGAAGCGCGCCCACAGTCTTCAATACATCGCCTCCCGCGCGTAGCTTCTGCGCCCGCCGAGCTTTCTTATGACTATAAGCTCCTCGAAAACTCCTGACGCCAGAAGCGAGCGGTATGTCGGTCTTTCCGCAAGCTCCGAGCGCGAGGCGGCGTGCGCCGTCGCAATGAGCTTGACCCCGCAGTGCGCCGCCCGCGTTATCGCCTCCGCGTCCTCCTCCGCCGTTATCTCGTCAAGGGCTATGACTCCCGGATTCATTGAGCGGAGCAGCATATTGACCGCCCTTGCCTTCGGACAGCCGTCCAGCGTATCGGTCCTGCGGCCCACGTCCATTGTCGGCTCACCGTCAAAGAAGGCCGCTATCTCGCTCCTCTCGTCACAGAGGCCGACCCTCGGCCCGCCCTCCGCGTCCGATATGTACCGCACGACGTCGCGCAGGAGCGTGGTTTTTCCGCCGCCCGGCGGCGAGATGATGAGCGTTGATTTAACCGCTCCCCCGGAGTAGATAGAGCCTATTATCGGGACGCAGGCGCCCTTATGCTCCCTTGATATCCTTATCGCTGCTGAGGATATGGAGGTAAAACCGCCCGGCTCCCCTTCCGACAGTCCGACTGCCCCGCAAAGCCCCACTCGAAAGCCGCCCTTCGCGGTGATGAACCCCTCTGCAAGTCTCGACGATGCGGAGTGTACCGAGGCGCCCGTCGCGGCCTCGAGCACGAAGCCCAGTTCCCTTTTCGTGACCGGATCTCCGCCCATGCTTCTCTCTCCCTCCGGCATAACGAAGCTCGCCGGATAGCCGAGGCGAAGTCTGAACTCCTCGCACGCGGCCCGCTCCTCTCTCTTGATCTCTCTCGCCCTCTCCCTGAGATTATGCGGCAAAAGAAGCGCCGCCCTGTCAAATCTCTCTACCGCTCCAACGCGCTCCATGGCTCGTCCTCCCTTTCCGTACTATTGTATTTGCGGACGGGCAGATATAGTACAAAAAAGCGCCCCGCTTATGCGGGACGCTGGACTATGTTTGACTTATAATAAAAGCTCGGTCTGTTTGCGTTTTAGGTAAAAGCGGTCGGCGATCATTGCGATGAACTCGGAATTTGTCGGCTTGCCCTTGAGCCCGGACACCGTATAGCCGAAGTACTTTTGAAGCACCTCGACGTCGCCTCTGTCCCAGGCGACCTCGATCGCGTGGCGGATAGCCCTCTCGACCCTCGACGGGGTGGTGCCGAATTTCGCGGCAACCTCGGGATACAGCACCTTCGTCACCGCGCTGAGAACGTCCATATCGTTTATGGCGTAAACTATCGCCTCGCGGAGATACTGATAGCCCTTGATGTGGGCGGGTATACCGATCTCGTGGATTATCTCGGTAACCCCGGTCTCAAGGTCCACTCTCTCCTTGTTCGCGAGCCGCTTTTCGGCTCTGCCCTCCTCCGATCTTCCGGTGATCTGCCTTATTCTCCTCGTAATAAGCTCGGCCGAGCATGGCTTTGAGAGATAATAGGCTGCTCCGAGCGAGGCCGCGGCGGAGACCGTGCGCTCCCCTACGAGGCCTGATACGACTATCACCTCCGGTTTCGTTTCCTCCGGCAAAGCGGAGATGAGCTCCATAAGCTCCAGGCCGTCCATATCCTTTAAAACGAGATCGATAACCGCAACCCTCGGTTTCTCCGCCTTGATAAGCTCAAGCGCCTTCATCCCGCTGCCGGTTTTACCCGCTACGGTTATATCGGCCTCTGAGTTCAGCGTCTCGCATAGCAGCTCTCTGAAATCATCGCCCGCGTCGGCGACGATCACCTTGATTTTATCGTCCATCAAACAAACCTCCATCGTAATAATCACTCCACAACCTCTAGCTGAGTATAATGTAACACATTGAGACAGTATTTGCAAGACAAAATTGGAAAATTTTGAAAATTATTTCCTGTAATTGGCCCAGTGCAAAATCTGCCGCTGTTTTATGGTCATTTTTATGAGAGAGAGCAAATTTTTGCGGAATAATATATAAAAAATGTTCCGAACGCTGAATTGGCGAAACAAGGCAAGGCAAAAACGAGATTTATTTACTTTAGTTCTTTTCCGGCTTCGTGAGATGATAAGCTCGTCCGTATATTTAATGTGAAAGGAGAAACTAATGAAGCTAAAAACAATTTCCGCGTTCTTCCTTGCGGCGCTTTTGACGGCGTCGCCCGCTCTGGCTGCCGCGGCTCCGGACGAGCTTGTGCCGCTCGGCGATGTGGTAGGCATCAGCGTAAAGGCCGACGGAGTAGAGATAGCGGAGCTTTCTTATATTGAAACGGAGTCGGGCTCAATATCTCCCGCGGGCGAGGCTGGGCTTGAGGCGGGCGACGTTATCGTAAAGGCGGGTACTCGAAAGGTATCCTCCGTATCCGATATCGCCCTCGCGCTCGCTGACGCTCGAGGCGGCGAGATAGCGGTGGTTTATATAAGGAGCGGCAGCGAGCATTCGGCCGTGATAAAGCCCTGTATAAAGGATGGCGTCGCTCTCATAGGCATCTGGGCAAAGGATGGGATAAGCGGGATAGGGACTCTGACCTTCTTTGACCCTGAGAGCGGAGTTTTCGGCGCGCTCGGCCACTCCGTCAGCGAGGGGGCGGAGAACGGACTTTACGACACCGGCAAGCTCCATCCGGCGAAGATATCCGGCATCGTGCCGGGAAAGCCGGGAGCGCCCGGCCAGCTTGGCGGCTCGATAGACGTTTCCGAGGACAGCGGCGATATTACCCGAAACTCAAGCGCCGGGATATTCGGCACGCTCGCTAAGATCGCCGGAACTCACGCCGATCCGATCCCCGTCGCCTCAAGGTCCGAGATAAGCGCCGGGTCTGCCGTGATCCTTTCGGGCGCGGGCGGAAGCGTTAAGGAATACTCGATTGAGATAGAAAAGGTATATCCCTCCTCCGGCGATCTCAGGTCGATGCTGATAAGAGTGACCGACGAGGAGCTCATCGGTCTTACGGGCGGGATAGTGCAGGGTATGTCGGGAAGCCCGATAATTCAAAACGGCAAGCTCATCGGAGCCGTTACCCACGTTTTAGTCTCTGACCCCACAAGGGGATACGGCATATCCATTGAGGAGATGCTGGCGGAATGCGAGAGCTGCGGACTTTATGAAACCGCTGCATAAGGCAGCGTCGGGATCGGGGCAAAAAGCCCTGATCCCGCTTTTTCGCATTTCGGACTTGCCTCTTCTTTCATTTTTCGTGGTTTTTGCCCTACCTTAGCTTGCAATCTGCAATTATTTTATGTAATTAAATTCTTGACAGTCTCGCTTTAAGGTATTAAAATGCGGATTAGTTATTTTGTAAACAGGAGGCTTATCCCAATGAAAAACGAATATATGCTGTCCGTTCTTGAGACCGTGAAGAAGCGCAACCCCGGCGAGCCCGAGTTCATTCAGGCCGTTACCGAGGTATTCGAGACTCTCGAGCCCGTTATCGAGAAGCGCCCCGACCTTGTTAAGGCCGGCGTCCTTGAGCGCCTTGTCGAACCCGACCGCCAGATCATCTTCCGCGTTCCCTGGCTGGATGACAACGGAAAGGTGCAGGTCAACCGCGGCTACCGCATTCAGTATAACGACGCCATCGGCCCCTACAAGGGCGGAATCAGGCTTCACCCCTCCGTATACATGGGCATAATCAAGTTCCTCGGCTTCGAGCAGATCTTTAAGAACAGCCTTACCACCCTTCCGATGGGCGGCGCCAAGGGCGGCTCCGACTTCGATCCCAAGGGCAAGAGCGATAACGAGGTCATGCGCTTCTGCCAGAGCTTTATGAGCGAGCTCTACAAGCACATCGGCAAGGATATCGACGTTCCCGCGGGCGATATCGGCACCGGTGCGCGTGAGATCGGCTATATGTTCGGAATGTACAAGAAGCTCACCGGCGAGTGGAGCGGAATCCTCACCGGCAAGGGCATCCCCTACGGCGGAAGCCTTGCCCGTACCGAGGCAACCGGCTACGGTCTCTGCTACTTCACCGACGAGATGCTGAAGGCAAACGGCAAGAGCTTTGAGGGCGCCACCGTCGTCATCTCCGGCTCCGGCAACGTCGCCATCTACGCCTGCCAGAAGGCTACCGCCCTCGGCGCGAAGGTCGTAGCGATGTCCGACAGCAACGGATATATCCACGATCCCGACGGCATCGACCTTGCCGCCGTAAAGCAGATCAAGGAGGTCGAGCGCAAGCGCATCAAGGAGTATGCCGCCACCCATCCGAACGCGACCTACACCGAGGGCTGCAGCGGAATCTGGACCATCCCCTGCGATATCGCCCTTCCCTGCGCCACCCAGAACGAGATCAACAAGGAGAGCGCCGAGGCTCTCGCGAAGAACGGCTGCTACGCCGTTTCCGAGGGCGCGAATATGCCCTCCACCCCCGAGGCCATCGAGGTCTACTTCGCTAACGGTATGCTCTACGGTCCCGCGAAGGCCGCGAACGCCGGCGGCGTCGCCACCTCCGGTCTTGAGATGAGCCAGAACTCCCTCCGCCTCTCCTGGAGCTTTGAAGAGGTCGATGAGAAGCTGCACGGCATTATGAAGAACATCTTCGCCGCCTGCGACTCCGCTTCCAAGGAGTACGGTATGCCCGGCAACTATATGGCGGGCGCCAATATCGCCGGCTTCCTCAAGGTTGCCGAGGCGATGAAGGCTCAGGGCTGCGTATAATAACCAAACTACTTACAAAAATCGGGCTTCCGTTCGGAAGCCCGATTTTTTGATTAAAACTTTACTATCTCAATGCTGTCGTCATCGACTCCGGCCTCGACCTCGAGGATAGTTACCTCGTAGGAGTAGTCGTCGGAGATCCGCACGGTCGCCCTTTCTCCGGGCTTTTTTCCCATTATCGCTTTGCCTATGGGCGATTCCTTAGATATCCTGCCCTCCATGGGATTCTGGCGCAGGGTTGTGACTATATGTACCCACTCCTCGCTCCCGTCGTCCTCCATTTTGAGCTTTACCTTTGAGAACAGGGCGATTTCCCCCGCCTTTGTCTCCGGCGCGTCTATCACCTTGGCGGTGGCTATCATACGCTTTAGGTATCTTATGCGGCTGTCGTTTCTGTTCTTCTCCTGCTTTGCTGCCTTATACTCAAAGTTTTCGGAAAGGTCGCCAAAGCCTCGCGCGATCTGCACCTCCTCGATAAGCTTGGGGCGCAGCTCTTTTTCGCGGTAGTCGATCTCCTCCTGCATCTTTTTTATGTCAACCTGAGTCAGCTCGTCGTACATATTAATCTCCGTTTCGCGATGAAGGCGGGCGTACGCCCGCCTTCGATTTTTATTCCTCGGTCGCCTCTTTGATCTCTTCCTTGATATCCTCGACCGTCTCGTCAGCCTCAGCGGCCTCGTCCTTGACTTCCTCTACGACCTCTTCGACGACCTCTACGGTCTCCTCGGGGATCTCTTCGGTCTTGGCCTTGAAGGCGGTAACGACCTCGTCGGCCTTTTTGCTGACAGCGTCTACAACCTTGCCGACGAATTCCTTAGTGGCGGTCTTGACCTCCTGCACCTTCTCGTTGGCGTTCACCTTGTCGATGAACTCCTTGGTAGCGGTCTTTGCCTCGTCAAACTTCTGTACGGCGATATCCTTGAGCTCGCCAGCCTTCTGAACGGCGGCATCCTTTATCTCTCCGGCTTTTTCTCCGAGATCCTTCACTTTCTTCTCCTCCTCATCGCAAGCGCACTTGCAGCATTCTTCCTTCTCCTCGCACTCAGCCTCAGTCTCAGGCTCGTCGAACACTATCTCGACCTCGACGTCCTCTTCTTCCTTGGCCGCCTTGAGAGTCTCAAGCTCGGCCGTCTTCGCCTCGATGTCGGCGACGGCAGTTTTGAGCTTCATAACGGTTTCGGTGAAGTCGGTATCGTAATCCTCGCCGTACTTCTCAAAATACTTCTTGCCAAGCTCCTCATAAATCTTGCCAAGGCCGGCCTTTCCGGCGGCTATCTCGGCGGTGAGCTTCGTTTTCTTCGCAAGATTGGTGCTGCGCGCGCCGATATCGCGGGCAACTACCGCGCCCTTATCGGCAAGAGTGCCGACAGTCTCCAAAAACTTCTCCATCAGTTCGTTAAGATCGATTGCCATTTTATTATACCTCCATTGTATTATTTATTCCGCATCGCCGGGTTCTTCCGGCTTTTGTTCCTTGCCGGATTCCTCCGGCGCTTTATTACAAAGCATATCCTTGGGATCGTGCTTTCTTACGGTTCTGTTGATTACCAAAAGAACGACGGCGACAAGGCAGGTTACGGCGGCCAAAAGCTGGCTGACCCTTATCCCGGTGCCCGGGATATAGAGGCTGTCAGTCCTCAGCCCCTCTATTACCGCCCTCCCGAGCCCGTACCACGCAAGGTACATCAAAAGCACCTCGCCGTCGTATTTCCGCTTCTTTGAAAGGAAGTGCAGAAGAATGAAGCCCGCAAAATTCCACAGGGACTCATACAGGAACGTGGGATGAACGTAGGTCGTCACTCCCCCGTATGTAAGGCCCATACGCCAGGGCAGGCTCGTCTCGTAGCCGTAAGCCTCCCTGTTCATAAAGTTGCCCCAGCGGCCGATAAACTGACCGATCAGAAAGCCGATCGAGACTAAATCGAGAAGCGCGAGGGGCTTGAACTTTTTTATCCTTGAATAGACGATAACCGTTAAAAACGCGCCTATCACTCCGCCGTATATGGCGATGCCGCCGTTCCAAATGGCGATATAGTCAATAAAGCTCGCGCCCTTGAAAAGCTCCGGATAGAAAATGATATAATAGAGCCTCGCGAAGATGAGCGATACCGGAAGCCCGATGATCACCGCGTCGTAGATATTATCCTCCTTAAGGCCGAACTCTTTTGATCTCTTCGCGCAGTACAGAACGGCGAGGAAGAAGCCGACCGCGATTATGACCCCGTACCAATGTACGGTAAGCGGGCCGACCTTGAACGACGACGCCGGGTTTATTGAGAAATCCCCGAACATCGGGAACGATATAGTACCGTCAGCCATAGGAACCTCACTCCTTTCTTTGGATCACCGAGAGGGAAAGCTTTTCCGCGGTGAGCCATGTTTTCAGAAAATCTCTTACCTCGTCCGCCGTCACGTCTCTCAGCATAGGAGCTGTTTCAAAATAATCGTAGCCGCCGGCGGCGCCGAGCGCCAGATTATAAGCGATGTTATCGAAGGAATTGAGGGCTCTGAGCTCGTCGCCCATAGCCGCCTTTTTCCTGCGGGCGAAGTATTTATCGTCAATCCCGCTGTCGGCGAGCCTTGCGGCCTCCTTCAGCACTCTCTCCGTCACCTCGTCCGGCCTTGCGGTCTCGCCTCCGAAGGAGAGGAAGGATATCCCGTTCGACCTCTCAAAGTCATAGGAAAAGGTCTCGTTTATAAGCCCCTCGGAGTAGAGCTCCGAATAGAGCGGAGAAGCCTCGGAAAGGAGGGTGTTCAGGCTCAGAGCCGCGATAAGCTCGGCTCTTATCCCATCGGCTCCGCTCTGAGGCGCGTCCGTCTTTGCACCGGCGAGGAAGATGGTCTCTGAAACCTCCATCTTCGCGGTCACCCGCTTTTTCGCGGGCTCGAGCCTCTCTTTGACTCTCTCTCTCTCCGGCGCGGATTTATAGCCCCGCGGGAAAAGCCTCTCGGCCTCTTTCCGAACGCTGATCGGATCGAGATCGCCGACGGTCACGAGGGTCATATTCTCCGGAACATAAAAAGCGGAGTGGCAGGCTCTCAGAAGCTCGTCCGTTATCCCCGAAACGCTCTCAACCGTTCCGACGACGGGCTCCCTTATCGGATGCTTTTTGAAAAGCCCCCTCAAAAGCCCGTAGTAAACGGCGTGGTCGGGGTCGTCCTCGCCCATTTTTATCTCCTGGGCGATAATGCCCTTCTCCCGCTCTACGCTCTCCTTTGTAAACGCCGGATTCGTTACGAAGCCGACGAGGGTCTCAAGGTTCTCATAAAAGCCGGTTACGCAGTCGAAGTGATACGCCGTCATATCCGAGGAGGTGAACGCGTTCACATTCGCCCCTCTTTTCGTCATCACCGTCATCGCGTCAACGCCGCCCTCAAGCTCGAACGCCTTGTGCTCGAGGAAGTGGGCTACTCCGGCGGGCGTATTCGTCCACTCCCCGCCTTGCTTAAAGCTTCTGTCCGCCCCACCGTAATGCACGGCGAGAAAGGCGAGGCTGCGGTTATGATCCTTCTTCGGAACGACGATGAGGCGGAGCCCGTTATCGAGCCTTTCTCGCCAGCATTGCTCGCCGATCCTTCCGTATTCGTATTTATTGAACATCGTCGCCGCCCCCGTTTCTTAGGGTAAAAACGCTGTCGAGCGTAAGGCCGCGGAATACCTCCATAACGTCCTCGCGGCTTACCTCCTCCGAGAGGGCCGCGATATCATCCGGCCCAAGCTCAAGCCCGCTCAGTTCCAGATCAAGGTACGCAGCCTCGATAGCCGGCTGAGAATCGCAGGCCGAGAGGTATGCGGTAACGATGCACTTTTTCGCCGTTTCAAGCTCCCAGTCCTCAAAAGCCCCGGCCTTGAGCGCGGCTATCTGAGCTTCGATCTCGGCGCGGGCTTCTCCGAGCTTATCGGCGTCTACCCCGGAGGATATAAGGAGAACGCCCTTGTGGCTGTCAAGTCCGCTCGAAATATAGTAGCAGAGCCCGAGCTTTTCGCGGACGTTCATAAACAGCTTCGAGGTCGGCGCCCCGCCGAGCATGGCGTTTGCCACGGAAAGGGCGGCTCTGTTCGGCCGCCTCATAGCGTCGCCCACGCGGTAGCCCATACTGAGCCTTGCCTGGGTAAGGTCCATCGTCTCGGCAAACTCGCGGACGGGGCCCTTCGGAGCGTACCTTATCTCGGTGGTCGGAATAGGCATAATGTCTCTTCTCGGGAGCCCCGACAGCGCCTCTCTCACGGCCCTCGCGACTCTGTCCGGGTCAGCCGAGCCGCAGTATAACACCTCGACCGGAACGCAGCCTAAAAGTCTGCGGTAGTGATTTGTCAGCGTAGCGACCGTTATCTTCTCCGCCTCGCGCAGCCTTCCGAGCTTCGGAACGGAGTATCTCTCCCTGTCGCACATATTCTCAAGGAGCCTTTGTGAAGCGTAGCTCCGCTTGTCGTTGAGCTCGGATCTTATATCAGCGATAAGATTATCTCTCTCCGTCTCCACGTAGTCGCGGCGGAGTCTGCCGCCCGAGATCGCCGGCATAAGGAGCATTTCGCCCAGAAGCTCGGTCACTCCCTCGATAATGCCCGCTTCCCTGCCGACGAAGGCCTCGTCGATAAAGTCGGCGTAAAAGCCGACGCATTGGACCTCGCCCCGCTTTCTCAGCACGGGCTCAAGCCTCGCCCCGTAAAGCTCGTCGAGATAAGCCTCTATGCTGACCATATCGGGATGTGAGGCGGTGCCCCTGCGGAGAACGTATGGCAGCACGGCGTTAAGCGCCGCGGTCTTCTTATCGAGCGGGCAGATAAGGCTGAGCGATATCGCCCCGGTTTTGAATTTTCGGGTGCTTACGCATTTGAGCCGGACTCCTCTCATTATATCAAAAGTTGTGGTTATCAGGGCACTTCACCTCCGTTTCCTCATCTGTCAGCCTATATTATACTACGAAAGGGACAAATTGGAAATTAAATTATTGTTAAATTTTATGATCCGGTATCCGTCGGGGCTGTATTCCGAACCGTTCACCCTTATTCCGCCGCCCGATATCTCTATTTCAAGGTCAAAAAGCTTTACCGAGACGGGGCCGAAGAAATCCGGCACATGCGGCTCGATATATAGCCTGCCGTCCCTCAGCTTAAGGCCGAGAAGGTGCTCCGTGACCGCCCTGTGGTACCAGCCCGCGGCGCCGGTGTACCAGCTCCAGCCGCCTCGTCCCACGTTAGCCTCGTTTGAGTAAACGTCCCCGGCTAAAACGTAGGGCTCCAGGCAGTATTCCTCCGTCTCCCTCATTGATGGCAGGAGAGCGCAAAGAAGCTCGCAGCCCTTTTCCTCCATACCGGATTTGAGAAGGGCGATTGCAAGCCATACGGCGGCGTGGGTATACTGACCGCCGTTCTCACGGAAGCCGGGAGCATAGCTCTTTATATAGCCCGGCTCGGCCTGCCCGTCGTGGAACGGCGGGGTAAAGAGCTTCACAATACGGGTCTTCTCATCGTAAAGGAGCTCAAGCGCGGTCTTCAGAGCCTTCTCGCATTTTGCCCCGTCCGCTCCCGCGAACACGGCGAAGCTCTGAGCAATAGAATCTATCTCGCACTCCTCCGCGCCAGCGCCGCCGAGGGCTTCCCCGTTTGCGTAGTAGCCTCTCAAAAACCTTCCGTCCTCAAACGTGGACTCCCCAGCGGCAAGCAGCTTCTCCGCAGCCCTTCCGTACCTTCCGGCTCCATCCCTGTCTCCGAGCCGATGGAGAAGGCGCGAAAGGCCACCGAGGGATACAGAGGCGAAGAACGCGAGCCATACACTCTCGCCGCCGACCTCGTTCATACCGTCGTTCCAGTCTCCGCCCAGCATTCGCGGAAGGCCGTGAGGCCCGATTCCCCTGGATATAAAGAGGTCTGCCGCCCTTTTAGCGTGCTCGATAAGGGTACCCTCGCCCGATCTTTCCGGCGTTTCGTACCTGTCTCTCTCATTATCCGCAAGCGGCAGGGACGAAAGATAAGGTGCGATATGCCTGCATATCGCGAGCTCGCCCGTTTTCAGCGCGTACTCGGAAAGAGCCCACGGCAGCCAAAGAAGATCGTCGGAGCAGCGCGTGCGGACTCCTTTGTCGCTCTCGCCCGCAGGCGACGGGTGCCACCAATGCATAACGTCACCCTCCAAATACTGATGCGCCGCCGCAAGCTTAATCACGTTTGCCGCCGTCTCCGGCTCAGTCAGAAGAAGGTTTACCGCGTCCTGGAGCTGGTCGCGAAAGCCGTACGCCCCTCCGAGCTGGCTTGCCCCCGTCCTGCCCATAAGCCTTGACGAGAGGGTCTGGTACCTTGCCCACGAGGAGGCGTAGGTCTCAAGCCTTCCGTCCTCTGTTTTAAAGCTGAAAAGCCCGAGTCTCTCACTCCACCTGTTTTTGACGGCGTCAAGTGCATTAAGCGCCGTTTTCTTATCCGTCAGGGCGCGAAGATCACCGGAGCCGCCCGAGCCCACGGCGATAACGATACCGTCTCCGGCCTCATATTCGGCGGCAGCGCAGGCGTCCTCGCCGAAGCCCATCGAGCCGTCAAGTCTTCCCGAAGCAAGGCTCGCAAGGCTCGTGGTATAGGCCGCGGGCTCACGCGAGGCGGAAAGTATAAAGCTCAGCGAGGGCCCCGCTGCTATCATTCCGTTCTCGTACTCCGTCCTCGTGTTTTTCGGCGGTCTCGCTCCGCTTCCGAGGCTGAGGCGGGATGAGTATCTGATCCTGTCGCCGTCCGAGGCTCCGCGAAGCTCGATTATCATAACCCGGCAAAGGCTTCCCTCCGGCACGAAGGCCGTCACCCTCGTCTTTACCCCGTCGATGTCCCTCTCCCACGAGGTCCAGCCGAAGCCGTGCCTTACGAGTGTGGACCACTCACGTCCGTCGGCAAAGAGGGATATCTCCTCGCCGCCGCGCAGAAGGCTGAGCCGCTCCGGCCCCTGCGACGAAAGCCCGTCGGATACCCACGGGGTAAGCTGGCGCTCTCTCGCGTTTAACGCCCACATATGGCCCGCGCCGCACTCCGAGGCAAGGTATCCGAAGCTCCCGTTCGTCAGCACGTTTACCCAGTTTAAGGGCGGGAGCTTTGACCGCATCGCCATCTCGAAAACGCCGTCTCCGCTGAGCTTGCAGGCGAGCTTTCCGTCGGATGCGAAAACCGGCTCCTTTTCCGTCATCAGGCGTATTGGAGAACTCTTTTCACGCCGCCACTCCCCGTAGACAGCGTCGGCAAGCTCAAGTACCGCTTCCCTGCCCGCTGCCTCGTCTATTAGGCGCACCTTTCCGTCGCCCTCTCTCCCGAGCCTTTTAAGCTCGGCCATAGCCGCCCTTCTCTGTCTTCCTAGGTAGTCTCCGGAGTCGGTCAGCAGAAGCGCGAGATCCGAATCAAGTCCGTTTTCCGAGATAAAGGCGTGGAGCCTTATGAGCCGCTGCGCCTCCTCAGGCTTTGTTACGAGGGCGGCTATGATCGGCCTGTCTCCCGATATTCCGAAGCGCCAGAGGTCCGACTGCGTGTGCGCCGTCTTCTTCGGCTGCCGGGCCGCAGGGAACATAAGCGGAGTAAGAAGCCCCATAGCCTCGCGCACCTCTCCTGCCTCGAGCCCGAGCATAAGGGCGGAGGCGTCAAGCCGGGTTATCGCTCCGCAGCCGCGGCTTTTCAGTATCGCTTTTCCCGCTCGGATAGCCTCGCTCTCGCTCTCTCCGGCGGCGATAGCTATCGTTAGCTCGGCTTCGCCGTTTTCAAGCCTTAGCCTTATCTCCGCGCCTGCGCAGTTTTCCGGAGAGGCGGATCTGAAATCAAAGCGCTCAGGCGGCAGGCCTCTTTTCATATGCGTAAAATACCGCGTCTCTCCGTCCGCTGAAAGCGAGAGCCAAGCCTCCTTCAAGTCGCCGCGCTTCCTCCTTCTTATAAGAAGCGCTCCCTCCTCAAGCTTTGCCTCCATGCAGAGCTTCCAGAATGCGGGATGGGAGTCGAAGTCCCTTTTCGGAAGGAGGCAGGGCTCGAGCCACGCGATAATTCTTATCTCGCGAGGTTTCCTGTCTTGCGAGCTTATTCTTATTTTCCGGCACTCTCCCGTTTCCCCGTCAGGAACGAAAATCTCCATATCAGTCTTTATATCTCCGAAATCCGCTCTCAGCCCGGCTGAGCCGGAGGAGAAGGCTGCGGAATACTTCGCTCCCCGAGCGTATTCAGGCGCGGGCGTTAGCGGCAGAAGCTCTGTCTCCGTCCTGAGATACAGTCTTAGCCCGCCTCTGCCATCGGGCTCGGGCTCCCAGCGGGAGACGTCGAGCTCGCGGTATTTTGAAAGGCATTTCCCCGTCTCCGATACAAGAGCCGTATATCTGCCGTTTGAGAGCGGGAGAACGCGCGGCGCTATCGGGTCCGGCTCGGTGATGCTCTCTGAATACGCTCCCGTCTCTGCTCTCGGCGGCTTTTTCGGCGTTTTTATTTTTTCCCGGCTCAGGGTAAGAGCGCCGACCGGAAGTCTCTCCTCTATGAGCTCGGAATAAGCTCTCATTCTGGGATCGCGCATAAAGCGGGCTCTCATTCTGCCGCCGGTCAGGGCGTTTCCTATCGCCGTCATGCTCATTCCGAGGTGATGCGCCATATACGAGCGGACTATCTCCGTTTTTCCGCTGGAAAAGTCTGCAGCCTCGTAAAAGCCGAACCTTCCGACCATGCCGAGGCTCTCGAGCCTTTTCAGATTTTTAACCGCCCTCCTGCCGTCTAATTCGAGGGCGAGAAAGCTTGAATATGGCGAGATAACCTTCTCGTTCTCGACCTCTCTGTTAAGCGCGAGGGCGGATACGCCGTGCGCCTTATACCGGTAGACGAGGCCGTGCGAGAAGGCGTAATATGCCGATTCCGAGGCGCCCCAGGGTATGCCGGGATTTGCCTTTCTCTGACAGTAGAGGGCGAAGCGCGAGGTCTCATAAATGAGCGAGGCGGGGTACTCGGGAAGCAGGAGCTCAGGCATAAGGTACTCGAACATCGTGCCTGTCCAGCTCGCCATGCCCCTGTAGCCGGCAAAGGACACCATCGTTCTGCCGAGCCTTCTCCAATGCCTGCGCGGTACGATACCGAGAGCCGTCGCGACGTAGCTTAAAAGCCGCGCCTCGCTTGAGAGCAGGTCATAAACCCCCTCGGACGGGGTCTGAGACGGCACCGATATCCCAATTCTGAATAGCTCTCTTTTTTTATCGTATAGCGGGGTAAAATCCATATCCCTTACGAGGACGTAGAGCCGCTCCGCCGTCTTTCTGTCGCCCATTTCGATTGCGGCTTCGCCCGCGGCTATCAGTGCGGCGGCAAGGTTGCCGCTGTCCACGCTGGAAACATAGGCGGGCTCAAGAGGCTCGAGCGTTTTCGTATCGTACCAGTTATACAGATGCCCGCGCCACTTCGGCATTTTCTCCACCGTATCGAGGATCTTTCCGACAAGCTCAGCCGCTTCCCGCTCTCCCGCGAGTCCGAGGTCGGCGGCCGTAATTACCGAGAGCAGGGCAAAGCCGATATTCGTCGGCGAAGTGCGGTGGGCTATGCCCGTTTTCGGCTCCTCCTGATAGTTATCCGGCGGGAGATAGTTATCCTCACGGCTTAGAAATGCGCCGTACCATTTCCAGATATCGGCGGCGCAGGAGAGAAGGTATCCCCTGTCCTCGCCCGATATTTTGCTTTCCTTCCCGTTCTCAGCCGAGAGCGCAAAGGCGAAGACGGGGGCAGCAAGCCACAGAAGGCCGAACATTATCGCAAGAAATCCGCTGCCGAAAAGAAGGACGGCAAGGCCGGACACGGGGCAGGCCGCGAGGCGGAGAAAGTTCACCCCCAGCGTGTTCCCGTACCTTTTCTCTGTCTCTGAGGAGGTCACCCATTTGAGAAGCCCCCTGCGGCTCACAGTCATTCTGAACACGGCGGTAGCGGCAGCCCGCATAAGAGTCCACGCCTCGGCGGGCAGGAGGATGAGCCTCGCGCCCGTCTCTGCGAGCACTCCCCACACCCCGTGCAGCACGGCAGAGTGGAACCTCGCCGTCACGGTGCCGTCGTGCTTTATAAACGCGGCGACGGACGAGACCATAAGCCCGGTAAGATTCATAACGAGGGCTATCGCGGCAGCGGCGGCAAGGGCTCCGCCGCCGAATAGGATGAACGCCATAAGTGAGATAAAGGCCGCGGGTGGCGTCAGGCTGCGCCTTAAATTATCGAATATCTTCCATTTTGATAGCTCGGAAATAGGATTGTCTCGGAGCTCTCCCCTCTCGTTCTTTACGCGGGGCATCAGATATCTGAGATTCTGCCAGTCGCCGCGCGTCCACCTGTCAAGGCGGGAGAAATACGAGGTCACCTTATATGGAAAACCGTCCGTCACGGCGGTATCGCCCGCGTATGCGCAGCCGAGGTACGCCCCCTCGATGATGTCGTGGCTCAGCAGGGTGTTTTCCGGAAACGCAGAGTCCAGCGTCTCGGAATAAGCCCTCGCGTCGATTAGCCCTTTTCCCGTAAACGTAGCCTCCGCGAAGAGGTCCCAGTAGAGCTCGGACGCCGTGCTGCCGTATGGGTCCACGCCGCCGAGGCCTGCGAATATCCTCGCAAAGTCCGACCTGTTCGCCTGTTTGAGCTCCGGAACGACAGCCGGGGCAATCATACCGCAGCCCTCTCTGACCATTCCGCCGGAAACGACGGGCGTATTCAGCGGGTGCATCGCAGCCCCAATGAGCTCGATTGCTGAATCGAAGGTCAGCCTTGTGTCCGCATCGAGAGTGAGGATATATTTAGCCCCCGAAAGCCAGCTCTCGTCGCCGGAGACCACCTTAAGGGTCGAGCTTTTGCCCGTTATAAGGCGCACGAGTTCCCGTATCGCGCCCCTTTTTCTCTCTCTGCCCATATAAACTCCGTCGGCGTTATTGAGTTCTCTGCCTCTGATGAAGAGGTAGAAGCCGCCTCCGTACCTGCGCTCGAGCCGCTCTGCCGCCTCCTTTGCGCGGGATATCACAGCGGAGTCCTTGTCCGTTTCCTCGCTTTCAGATTCCGCGAGATCGGCCAGGATCCCGAAGCGCACCTCGTCGCCCGCCGACCTGTTTAAAAGCCTGTAGTCCTCTAAAAGCTCCGCGTATTTCTCCCCGTCCTCGCCGGACGCAAGGAGAGCGGAGATGATGACGATTGTTCTTCCCTCCGGCGGCACCCCTTTTTTTAGATCCATACGGAATATCCTGCGCGGGGGCCGCACGCGGGTCAGGATAAGCGTCAGTCCGTTCTTGACTATCTCCGATATGGGCAGAAGCGAGAGCAACGCGGCAAAAACGCTTTTGAGCGTGATACCGATAAACACCGTAATAAACGCCGTCAGAATAACGTTCGCCGCTATATACGCCCCTGCGTTCGGCTTTTTCCCCACCCTGCCGAGGGGCTTTTTGAATATATATTTTCCGACGTGTCCGTTCCCGTCGAGGGCGGCGAGCTCCACCGCCTTTTTTGCTGCGTCCGTCTCCGAAAGTCTCTCCCGCTTCGCTATCCTCGCCGTCTCTCTTCTGTATGCCGCTCTCGTCTCCGCGTCCATCTTCGGATAAATGCCCGAGGGATCGCGTGAAAGGCATTCGTCAAGCCTGTTGACGCTCTCCATTAGCTCCGAGAGATCTGTCTGAGACAGGAGGCGGTAGGAGTCGAAAACGTTTTTAAGTACCTCCTCGGAAACGTCTTCCGCCGTCACCGCTGAGGCGAGGAAGAGCGTCAGCTCGGCCTTGAGGATGGGGATAAAGAGCCAGAGCTCCTTTTCCCCGAGCGGCCGCCTCCTCTGATATTCGGTGAGGAAAATCCTTATCCTCTTTTCACTCAGTCTGCCCCTCCCCGCGCTTATGAGAGCTCCGGCGCACTCCGCCGCCGCGGGGCGCTTCTCTCCCACGAGGGCGGGAAGCCTGCCCGCCCGGGTGAGCGTCCTCGAGGACTCCTGCGCCTCCCTCTCGGCGACGTATCTGTTATCAAGGAGCCAGCGGGCGGCGCCGGACTCCGGATCAAGGCGCGCGGCCGAGCCCTTCAGCGAACGCATCGCCCGCATTACGAGAGCTGCGTACTTTTTCACTGAAACGCTGCCCGAGACCTCGACGGACGCTGCAGTATTGCGGGCATAGTTTCCCAATGCTCCGTCGTCTATAAAAAATCCCGTATCGGAAAACTGCATAAGAATGCTCCTTTAAAAAGGCTTTTCTCTCAGTTTTTCCCGATACGGGAGAAATATTCAAGCGATCCTTGCACTTTTGCTCCAAAATAGGTATTGACAAAGCGGGCGAGACGCTGTAAAATATGCGGGTGTTAAATTCTTCTGCTTTACACAGGCGGTGACTTGAATTGAGCGGCGATCCTCTGGAGCTTTCGCTTCTTTACGATTTCTTCGGCGATCTTCTTACCGAGACTCAGCGCGAATACTTCGACCTATATTATAACGACGATATGTCGCTTGCCGAGGTCGCGGAGCTTAAGGGCGTGTCCCGTCCCGCCGTGCTCGACGCCGTGAAGAAGGCGAAGAGCTATATGCAGAATTTTGAGGAAAAGACCGGAGTTGTTAAGCGTTTTACCGAGATGCGCTTGGAGCTCGGCAGTCTTAAAAAAAAGGCGGCGGCTCTGGCGGACAGTTTACCGGAGGGCGGGGAAAGAAGCCTCGCTCTGGAGATAGTCAGTGATATTGAGGTGCTGAAAAATGGCATTTGAATCTCTTTCCGACAGGCTGGGAGAGGCCTTCAAAAAGCTCAGAGGCAAGGGGCGCCTCAGCGAGAGCGATATAAAAGAGGCTATGCGCGAGGTCCGGCTCGCCCTTTTGGAGGCGGACGTCAGCTACAAGGTCGTAAAGGACTTTGTAAAGACCGTTTCCGAAAGAGCCGTCGGTCAGGATGTGCTCGAAAGCCTTACACCAGCTCAGATGGTCATAAAGATCGTTAACGAGGAGCTTATAAAGCTCATGGGCGGGCAGACGGCGAAGCTCAATATGTCGAGCCGCGGTCTCACAGTGGTGATGCTCGTCGGCCTTCAGGGCGCGGGAAAAACCACGAACGGGGCGAAGCTCGCCGCCCTTCTGAAAAAGCAGAACTCGAAGCGCCCCCTTCTCGTCGCCTGCGATATCTACCGCCCGGCGGCGATAAAGCAGCTGCAGACGGTCGGCGGTCAGCTCGGCATCCCGGTTTTCGAGATGGGCACCGAGGACCCCGTTAAGATAGCGAAGGAGGCCATAGCCCACGCGAAAAAGCACGGGAACGATCTCGTTCTCCTTGATACGGCGGGAAGGCTCCACATTGATGAAAACCTTATGGAGGAGCTTAAGCGCATCAAGGCCGAGGTCAATCCCGACGAGATACTTCTCGTTGTTGACGCGATGACCGGTCAGGACGCCGTAAACGCGGCCGCCGCATTTGACGAGGCGCTCGGAATAACCGGCGTTATGCTAACGAAGCTCGACGGCGACGCGAGAGGCGGAGCCGCCCTCTCCGTCAGAGCGGTCACCGGAAAGCCTATTAAGTTCTCCGGCACGGGCGAAAAGCTCGACCAGATCGAGCCCTTCCATCCCGACAGGATGGCAAGCCGTATCCTCGGCATGGGCGATATGCTCACCCTTATCGAAAAGGCCGAGCAGGCCTTTGACGAGAAGAAGGCGAAGGAGCTCCAGGAAAAGCTTAAGAAGAATGCCTTCACCCTCTCCGATTACTACGATCAGCTCGTTCAGCTCCGCGGCATGGGCAGCATGCAGGATATAGCCGGAATGCTCCCGGGCGGCGCCGGAAAGGCTCTCGCCGGAGCGAAGCTCGACGAGAGGGCTCTCGCCCGCACCGAGGCCATCATCCTTTCGATGACTCAGGAGGAGCGTGACAACCCCTCGATAATAAACCACAGCCGCAAAAAGCGCATTGCTGCGGGAAGCGGCACGACGGTCGTAGACATAAACAAGCTTTTGAAGCAGTATGAGATGCTCAAGCAGCTTACTAAGCAGATGCAGAAGGGCAAGATGCCCAACTTTGGCGGCGGAAAGCGCGGCCGAGGCGGAATGTTCGGATTCTGATATCGAAAGATAGCGGGATGTTCGGATTCCGATATCGAAAGATATTTGAAATAAATAAAAACACATAATTATTTGGAGGTTTTTTACAATGGTTAAGATCAGACTTCGCAGAATGGGCGCAAAGAAGGCCCCTTATTACAGGATCGTAGTAGCTGACGGACGCTTCCCCCGCGACGGACGCTTCATAGAGGAGATCGGCACTTACGATCCCATGGCCGAGCCTTCCAAGGTCACCGTTGACGCAGACCGCGCCAAAGAGTGGCTTAAGAACGGCGCTCAGCCCACCGATACCGTCAAGACCCTGCTCAAGAACGCAGGCGTTATTTGATCGGAGGAGCCGACTTGAAAGAGCTTCTCACCTACATCGCGAAGAACCTTGTTGATTCTCCCGATGAGGTGGCCGTTACCGAGCGGGAGGACGGCGACAAGACCGTTTTCGAGCTTCGTGTAGCCCCCGGCGATATGGGAAAGGTCATCGGCCGCCACGGGAAGATCGCCAAGGAGATCCGCGTGCTTATGCGTTCCGTCGCTCAGCGTCAGAATCGCAAGATAAGCGTTGACATCATGGACGAAAATGAGTAAAGAGTCAAAAAAGCGGCAAGGCCGCTTTTTTGGCTATATGCGAGGTTTTTTATGGAAAAGTATCTCGAAGCGGGCAAAATAATTAACACTCACGGTATCCGCGGTGAGGTAAAGATCGAGCCCTGGGCCGATTCTCCCGACTTTCTCAAGGGCTTCAGATTTATATATATAGATTCGCGCCCTGTAAAGCTCATATCATCGAGGGTGCAAGGCCGCTTTCTTATAGCTAAGTTAGAGGGCGTGGACGATATGAACGCCGCCGAGGCTTTGAAAAACAGAGTCGTGTATATAGACAGGGAAGATGCTCCTCTTTCCGAGGGCGAATACTTCATCTCCGATCTCATCGGCTTTACTGCCGTCACAGAGGACGGTAAGGTGCTCGGGAAGGTGACCGAGATCCTTTCAAGGCCGGGCGGCGATATTCTCGTTATCGAGGGCGAGCGCGAGATACTTGTGCCCCTCGTTAATGAGTTCGTTATCGCCCGCGATATGGATGGCGGCAGGATAACTCTCCGCCTTATCGAGGGTATGTGAAATGTTTACTGTCGACGTGCTTACTCTCTTCCCGGAGTCTGTTATGGCGACCCTCGGCGAGAGTATAATAAAGCGAGCCGCTAAAAAGGGGCTTGTAGACGTTAAGGCCCATCAGATAAGGGATTTTACAAAGAACAAACAGAATCAGGTTGACGACTACCCCTACGGCGGCGGGCGCGGCTGCGTTATGCAGGCTCAGCCCCTTGCCGACTGCCTCAATTACGCGGCCTCTCAGCGGTCTGGCAGGCTTAGGAAGATATACCTCTCCCCCTGCGGAAAACCGTTTACTGAGGCGGACGCGAAGCGTCTCAGCTCGGAATACGACGGGCTGATCCTCGTATGCGGGCATTATGAGGGGGTCGATCAGAGGTTTATCGACGCCTGCATCGACGAGGAGATAAGCCTCGGCGACTTCGTCCTCACCGGGGGCGAGATAGCGGCAATGGCCGTCGCAGACGCCGTCCTCCGGCTTATTCCCGGCGTTTTATCCGACGCGGAGTGCTATGAGGACGAGAGCCATTGGGACGGGCTTTTGGAATATCCCCAGTATTCTCGGCCGGAGGAGTGGAACGGTCTTAAAGTGCCGGAGGTACTGCTTCGCGGAGATCACGCCGAGGTGTCGCGATGGAGGCGCAAGCAGCAGCTTCTAAGAACCTCGAAGCGCAGGCCGGATATGTTCTCCGCCTTTGAGCTCAGCGAAGGCGATAAGAAGCTTCTCGAGGAAGCCCGCAAGGACGAGGCGCGCTCACGCCTTGAAGGCTCGGTCGCCTGCCGCCCGATGGATGAGGGCGATATTCCCGCCGTGCTCGTTATTGCCGGGTGCGCAAGAGTGTTTCTCCGTAAAAACGGGGTCGACCAATGGCAGGACGGCTATCCTTCCGAGGCCGTGATCCGCAGCGATATCGAGCGGGGCGAGGCCTTCGTGCTCACAGTCTCCGGCGCTGTCGCCGCATTCTTCTCTCTTTGCAAGGAGCCGGAAGCCGGGTATGAGGCTATAACCGACGGAAAGTGGTCGGACGACCTTCCCTATTGCTCTATACACCGCGTCGCCGTCGCCCCGGAATACCGCGGCTGCGGCCTTGCGGACAGGATAATAAGCGAGGCGGAAATCATGACCCGGGCTCTCGGGCGGAAGCGGCTCCGCGGCGATACGCACAAAAAAAACAAGCCGATGCAGAAATTGCTTTCCCGCAGCGGCTTCAGATACAGAGGCAACGTGCTGGTTTCCGTTACGCCCGGTCACGACCCGCGCCGTATGGCTTATGAAAAGAGGATAAAGGAATAAAAAATCGCCCGGCGGTGTACCCGTCGGGCGATGATTATTTACTCTTCTTTCCTCTTCCTGACCGTGAGCACTACTCCCGCGGCTGCGGCTGTACCTATCGCCGCCCATAGAATAGTCAGCTTGGAATCTCCGGTGTCCGGAATATCGTCAAGCGGCGTTTCCGGCTCTTCGATCTCAACCGGAGGCTCCGGTTCCGGTTCAGGTGTCGGTTCAGGCGTCGGTTCCGGTTCAGGTTCAGGCTCCGGCTCGGGATCGGGTTCCGGCGTCGGTTCCGGTTCAGGCTCGGGCTCCGGTGTCGGTTCCGGCTCCGGCTCGGGCTCCGGTTCAGGTTCCGGTTCAGGCTCAGGCGTTGGAGGAGGCGGTACGGGCGCCCATTGAGCGTACAGCGTATCCTCATACTCGCCCTCGGGGAGAGTATAATCGCCGCTCACCCATTCTCCCGATCTGTCCGGCTCGGTATTGAACCCCACAAACCGGAGATTCCCGTTCGTAAACTCATTTTCCTTCACCGCAAACTTGTTATCATTCTCCTGCTCCTGCGAAGCCATCTCTCCTTCTCCGCCGTTTGCATCGTAGTGAAGCTTGTATATGATCCCGTTCGTTACGGTCAGGGCTCCGCCCTCAAGGCTGTCCCAGCCCTCTCCCGTTATGCCCGCTATCTCTCCGTAGGCTACGCTGAAGCTCCCCTTTGTTTCGAGCTTTATATATCCCTCCGGCGCGGAGTCCTCGCTTATCTCATACGAATAGCCAGACGGAAGCGAGAAGCCAAGCTTCCCGTCCGCCCCGCTCTCTCCGCACAGTTCGCCTCCGTATTCGCCAGCTACCGAAAATCGGACTCCAGGTACGGTCTTCCCGTCGCTCCCGTGCTTCGTTATTTTGAGGTTTCCAAGATAGCCCTTGACCTCCGGCACGGGAAACGCGATGGTATATGGCTCGACCTCGCCCGTAAGCACGTTTCCGTTCTCGTCCGTCACTCTCGCGTCCTGGTTATAGAACACGTAGCTCAAGGCCGGCTCTGCGTTCACCGGGTACGCCTTTTCGCTCTCGAAACCCTCCGTCTCTGTCTTCAGCCTCGTGCGGTAGGTCATCTCATATTCGTAATACGTCTTCGTTCCCTCTGTCGTTTTCTTCGGGCTCTCCTTTTTCAGATCCCACGAGAGCTTTCCGTCCGCGCAAGAGACCGAGCCATTATCCTCGCTCCTGAGCTCAATATATTCCAGATTCTCGCCGAGTTCTGCTTCGACACTCCACGCTTCGGCGAGGAGCTTTATAAGCTGCGCCGTAGCTTCAAAATTTACCTTGAGTTCGTCAGCATTGTCCGCGGTATAATAATAATCTGAATGATCCCTTAGGAGCGGCAGATCAACCGTATAGCCAATGGCTATCAGGTTGCACTTGCTTCTCAGGTTTTCAAGGTCCTGATCCTCTGTGCCGGTCGGTCCATGATCGTGAGTATTCGGTTCACCATCCGTTAAAAGAATAGTGAATCTGTTAGAATCTGCAACACCTGCGATAGCATCACTACCCCAGTTATTTGCGGCATACTGCGTACCGCCGGCAAGATGTGTTGTTCCGTAGTATACATTCACAATATCAAAACTGTCAAGTGTATTGAATGCATCCTCTAAATTTTCAGTCCATTCAAGAGCAATGTCCGGATCTTCAGCGAATGTAACTATGGAAATAAACACGCGTCTGTCGTCGCCCGCACTCAGTTCATCAATTAGCGGAACAATATTTTCCATCGCGATCTCAAATCTTGATTTATAATGACCACAGTTGCAGCTTGCACCAAACATATGAGGGTAGTTCGAAGGAAGACCGTTGCAGTGTATGCACAAAGCCATTGATCCTGACAAATCCAGCTCCAGCAAAAGCGCAATATCGCTCGACACAGTCTCCTTTATCTCCTGCTCAGTTCTGACCTTGAGAGTAACGTCGAAGAGGTTTTCATTTCCCGTCGGCTTGACCGTCTGCGAAATTTGAACCTTTCCGCCGGTGGAAGCATTTTCTCCGCCCTCTGCCACTATCTGCTTTTCCGTCTGAAGCTCAGTTGCCTCATCCGCCGATGCAGAAACGCACACTCCAGTTCCGAAAACAAGCGCGAGAAGAATTGCAATTATTCTCCTTGTCATTTAAGCTCCGCCTTTCATTGATAGAATGATGCTTAGCAATTATAGAGTAAACAGGAAAGGCATTCCTGCTTTTCCTGTTTGTATTATATCATTCTTTTGTTACTTGAACAGTTACTTTCTTAAGAACGTTAGAAAATCAGCTCAGGCTGACAGGCTTTTTCGGCTCGTTCTTCTTTCTTGCGCTCGTGCGTCCCTCGGGACGGATCTCCCCCGCGGCAAGAAGGCTGCGCTTAGTAAGCGTCGGACCGACAAGCTCGTAAACGAGGACAGAGAAGAGCACCACATTTCTCACCACAGCTCCGTCTGACAGGTTCGCCGCCGTTATCGCCATACCGAGGGCAACTCCGGCCTGCGGCAGCAGCGTTATTCCGAGGTGCTTCTTTATGTTGTCGCTCGTATGCGTCATGGCGCAGCTCACATATGCGCCCGAGATTTTTCCGAGGGAACGGAATATTATGTAAATCACTCCGATCAGCAGGACGAGGGGATTCGATAGCACTCTGAGATCGAGCTCGGCTCCGGACAGGACGAAGAAGAGGATATTGAGCGGGGCTGTCCAGCGTTCGACCCTCTCCATAAGCTCCTGGCTCGTGGAGCAGATATTGCAGAACACGGTGCCCGTCATCATAGCGACGAGAAGCAGCGAAAAGCCGAAGTGGACCCCGCCTATCTCGAACTCTATCATACTTATACCGACGACAAGGAAAACCGCGGCGATGGATATCGACATACGCTTGCTGCGAGAATGGAAGAACTTTTCAATGAAGTTCAGAGCTATTCCCGCGAGCGCGCCCGCGCCGAGAGAAAGTACGATCTCAATTATCGGCTCGACAACGACTCCTACTACGCTGAGCGCCCCGACCTCTATAGCTCGGGAAATACCGTACGACAGGGAGAAAAGCATAAGACCCACCGCGTCGTCTATTGCGACAACCATAAGCAAAAGCTTGGTGAGCGGTCCCTCCGCCTTGTACTGGCGGACGACCATAAGGGTCGCGGCGGGGGCGGTAGCGGCAGCTATCGCGCCGAGGGTGATCGCGGAGGAGAGGCTTATAACGTGAGGCGCGATAAAGTGGAGAGCGATCAGGGCGGCGTCGACGACAACTGTCGTCAGCACGGCCTGAAGGATACCGACGGTTATCGCCTGCTTTCCCATATGCTTAAGCTCAGATACGCGGAACTCGTTTCCTATGGTGAAGGCGATAAAGCCGAGAGCCGCCTGGCTTATCAGCTTATAGTTTCCCACGCTCTCAAGAGTGTGGAATCCGAGATAGGGTATTTTCAGAAGCCCGAGCGCAAACGGTCCGATGAGAAGCCCGGCGATCAAATACGCCGTTACCGCCGGGAGATTTGCGATCTTGGCAAGCCGGCTCATTAGCAGCCCGGCTATCATAGCCGTTGCTATAAGAATCAGGGTTTCCTGCATAATATCAACCTCTTTTTTCTTTTTCCAATTCGCTATCATACCATAAAAAGAAAAAGTATCAAGCGGCAAAAGGAACGAAAAAACGCCGTCAAAAGGCGGCGTTGTGGTTAACATTTACTTTGTTTTCAGCGCCCTCATCGCGTTCAGGACGCATAGGACGAGAACGCCTACGTCCGCAAATACGGCTTCCCACATCGTTGCGACGCCAAGGACGCCGAGAACGAGGACGGCGGCCTTTACGGCGAGGGCGAATATGATGTTCTCCCGGACTATCCTGTTCGTTCGGCGGGATATGTCGATAGCCTTCGTGAGCTTGTTAAGATCGTCGTCCATAAGCACTACGTCGGCTGCCTCTATGGCGGCGTCGGAGCCGAGGGCGCCCATTGCGATACCGAGATCGGCGCGGGCGAGGACGGGGGCGTCGTTTATCCCGTCGCCGGCAAAAGCCACCTTGCCGTTCTGACTTTTGCTTCTGAGCTCGTCTTCAATGTGCTTCACCTTATCGGCGGGCAGGAGCTCTGTGCGGACGCTGTCGAGCCCGAGCTCCGCCGCAACGCTCTCTCCCACCTCAGCGCGGTCGCCCGTCAGCATTACCGTGCGTATGCTTCTTTTCCTGAGCTCGGATACTACCGACGCGGCCTCCGGCTTCACCTCGTCGGAGATAACGATATGCCCGAGGTAATCGCCATTTTCCGATACATGAACGACCGTTCCGGCGGCGGATGCTTTAGCGCACTCTATCCCCGCCTCCTCCATCATAAGGGCGTTACCCGCTCTCACAATAGAGCCGTCAACAACGGCGCTCACTCCACGGCCGGAATGCTCCTCGACCTTCTCCACTCGGGCTCTGTCGGGCGCTTTCCCGAAGGCCTTTCTTATGCTCTCGGCTATCGGATGGGTGCTGTCGCACTCCGCATGGGCCGCGCGGTCCATCAGCCGCCCATCGTCCGCGGCGGCGGGGGCTATCCTCGTAACGGTGAAGCTGCCCTTTGTCAGCGTTCCGGTTTTGTCGAACACCACGGTCTCCGTTTTGCCGAGGTCCTCAAGATAGTTCGAGCCCTTTATAAGTATGCCCTGGCGGCTTGCTCCGCCTATGCCCCCGAAAAAGCTGAGCGGAACGCTCAGGACAAGAGCGCAGGGGCAGCTTATTACGAGGAAGGTCAGCGCCTGATGTATCCACTTGTACCATTGCCCGTCAAAAAGCGGGGGTATCACGGCAAGGAGGACGGCTCCGGCTACGACTGTGGGAGTGTACCACCTGGCAAAGCGGGTAATAAAGCTCTCGCTTCTCGCCTTGTTCGCGGAGGAGTTTTCAACAAGGTCAAGTATCTTTGAAACAGTCGATTCTCCGAACTCCTTCGTCGTGCGCACCCTCAAGGTAGCAGTCATATTTACAGAGCCGGATATGATAGCTTCGCCTGGGTGAACGCCGCGAGGAAGGCTCTCGCCCGTAAGCGCGGCCGTATCGAGAGAGCTTTCGCCCTCGATTACCTCTCCGTCTATCGGAACACGCTCGCCCGGCTTTATTACGATAACGCTGCCGACGGGGACCTCCTCCGGGTCTGTCTCCACTATCCCTTCTTCAGTCTCAAGGTTTGCGCTGTCCGGTCTTATGTCCATTAAGGCGGCAATGCTCTTGCGGCTTTTACCGACGGCGATATGCTCGAAAAGCTCGCCGACCTGGAAGAACAGCATTACGAAAACCGCCTCGGGGTACTCGCCTATAACGAAAGCGCCGACCGTCGCGAGCGCCATAAGGAAGCTCTCGTCAAACACCTGCCCCTTGAGTATGCCCTTTACCGCCTTTAAAATCACATCATACCCAACGATAAGATAAGGCACGAGGTACATAAGAAGCCTCGGTATGCCCTCAAGCGGAATGAAATGGCAGGCGACAAGGAGCACGGCGGCGGTGATTATTCTTATAAGCGATTTCTTTTCCGATTTTTTCATTTTACGGAAATCTCAAAATCGTCGTCGATCTTCTTGCCCACCCTTGCGATCTCGCGGACTATGGCGGTCTGATCCTCAGCCTCGGTCTCGAGCGTGAGCTTCTGCGTCATAAAATTGACGGTGCAGGCATTGACCCCGTCAAGCTTTTTGACGGCGTTCTCTACCTTCGCGGCGCAGTTCGCGCAGTCGATCTCTATCTTATAGCTCTTCTTCATTTCCGTTTCCTCCTCAAATCTCTTCAAGATGTTCTTTGGCCATACCGATTATTGTGGTTACGTGGTCATCGGCAAGTGAATAATAAACCGTCTTTCCCTCGCGGCGGGATTTAATGAGCCTCGCTCCCTTGATTATTCGAAGCTGATGACTTACCGCGCTCTGGCTTGCGCCGAGCACCTCCGCTATGTCGCATACGCACATTTCGGATTCAAACAGCACGTACAGTATCTTTATGCGGGTAGAATCACCGAAAATCTTAAATAACTCCGCAAGGTCGAAAAGCTCATCCTCATCAGGCATCTTGCCCCTCACCCTGCCGACGACGTCGTTATGCAGAACTCGAACGTCGCAAAGCTCGGTGCCGTTCTTGTCTATCATCCTCTCACCTCCTGAACATATGAACATCTGTTCATATGTTCATAATATCACATACTCTCTGTTTGTCAAGGGGGAAATTTAATGCGGAGGGCAATAATGCTCTCCGCATAGTGTTTAATTATCAAAAGCCGAGCGTATCGTTAACGAGGATAACGCTTATCCTACCCTTGTGCTTTGAATAGCGGGTTATCAGAAACTGGCAGCAGATCGTGTCCGGAGATTTGCAGTTCATGCACGAGCCCGTTTTGGCGCACGGGGTCGAGAGCCCGAAGCGCTGTGCGTTTATCGGGGCGGCGACGTTCCTCGCCCGCTTCATGGCGGTATCAGTATCGGGCGTAATCTTGTTCATTCCAACGATGAAAAGGACGTGCTTTGGTCCCTGGGCTATGGCGGAGACGCGGTTCGCGTTCCCGTCGATATTGACGATCACTCCGTCCTCTGTCATGGCGTTTGCGCTCGCGAGAAACCAGTCTGCATCGTAGGCGGCAAGCATAGCGGCCCTTTTGTCCTCAAAGGCGTCCCTGTCGATAAAAACGTAGTTCCCGCTTTTAAGCGTGTCGGTAAGGCCGATCTCGTGGGCGCTCATACAGCCGCCCATCGTTACGCTGCTGCCCTCCGGGATAAGCTCGAGGGCCTTCTTCAGCGCCTCATCCTTCGTCGCGGCGTAGTACCCCGTCATATTTCTGGATTCGAGCCCCTTTATGACCTTTGCGGCAAGAAGCTCATTGCGTTTAAATACGTTTTCGTTCATCTGCTTTCCCCCTCCTTATGAGGATATTATATCACGCCAGGAATTTCGGCGCAACGAAAAAAGGCGTCCGCTTTTCGCGGACGCCCCCTGCCGGTCATGCCTTACATAAGGCTGGGCAGCTCACTTGTTTTATATTTGCCATAATCCTTCAAATTGCTCGGAGCGTACTGTGCGCTGCCTATTTCCATTTTCTGCGTCTCTGCATGCAGCTCTGCTGTTGACTCATCCTTTTCCATAATGAATGAGCAGCTGACACACACGGAAAGCTGGCCTTCCTCACATTCCCAAACGAGCGTATAGTAGGCCATATGGAAATTATCCATAAAGTCGTCGGAATCAATGTACGGCACTCCATTCGAGAACATGGAGCGTCCATCTTCATCGTCACAATATACGGCAGTCGGTTTGCCAAATTTATCAAGGATTGCTTTTATTGCGTTTTCCCTATACTCGCTGCTGGCATCGTCTTCAAAGGTTACGTCGAAAATGCCCGAAATGCTCGGATACCCGCCATCAAGGAGCCATAGGTCACCGTCTATGAAATCCTTTGTCAGAACATCAACAGGGTGCTCATTGCCGCCTTTGGTGAAATAGTAGTATTCAAGGTAACCGAAACCGCCGAAGTCAGCGCCGTACAGCTTAAAGTCCCACTGCGAGCCTTCAATATCGGCGTCATAGGCGACAGCCTGATCGTATGCGGCAAATTCGTCGTAGCCGTGGAACAGCAGCTCGGAAGAAATGCGGAACTCTGACTCGCCGATGAGGTCTTTGGCCTCGACTTTGTCGCCGAAGTTCGCTTTACCGTTCAAAAAGCTAAGGCCGATGATATCTTTGTCCTCAGCGCTGTCGATCATAGCTTTCAGAGGGAGAATGAACACGTCCTTGCCGTCCGTTTCGTCCTTAGGGCTGACAGACGTATCATCGGCGTCCGTATCCGAAGACGGGGACACCGGCGTTTCCTCTTTTTTATCTCCGCAGGCTGCGAGGCAGGAGAGCAAAAGGACTGCAATCAGTAATAACGAGATGGTTTTTTTCATTTATGGCTCCTTCGATGTTTATTTGTTGAATTAACAGCCCCGTTATTCAACCCGATAAATATACCACAGGCTCAGGAAAAATGCAATAAAATCCATATTACACTCTGAGCCTGTGGCGGTGTTTATCAGCAGGCAGTTCACCTGTCGGCGGCGCGTTTTCTCCTTCTCAATAAAAGCGCAAATCCGAGTATAGAGGACAGTATAAGAAGCATTCCAGGCACAGCGCTAAGCTCAACGCCCGTGGGAATCTGCGCCTCACGCGTGTTAATGAACTTTACTTCTGCGGTTACTCCGCTCTGTATTTTGCCCTCTTTGTTACCCTCAACCGTTACAGTATATGCGCCGCTGTCTACCTCAGAGACTGTATAGTGTACGCCGTCATATATTCCCTCTATAAGAAGCACATCGCCGTTTCCGAGGCTTATCTCAAGTACGCCTTCGCTGAATACCGCATCTATTGTGTCACCGTTCTTCTCTACGGTAATTGTGCTGACATCCAAAAGCGCGGTTTCGCTGTCTCCGCTTTTTTGCGACAGCTTCACCCTGAACAGAAACTCAGCATTTACGTTTGCAAAGCCTCCGTTAATCTCCTTTTGAATCTTCAGTACACCCATCTTGCTTGAGTTGATAACCCTTACGTCAATACTCTCGCCCTCATGGACAGTCTGCTTAACGCACGCGATTCCGTCCTCGAAGCCATCAGACGCTCCCACTCTCTCGGTCTCCGTCTGAACTCCGTTTATCTCTATTCTCGGAGAATATCCGGCCGCATCCTTTTCCGCAATGCGGTATTCCGTTCCGACAGGCAGAGCATAGACTGTAACAGACTCCCCGTTCTTAAACGAGATCGTTCGCATTATTTCTCCCGCTTCGCTTGCTACCCAGACGTAGGGGTTATCGCTTCCCTTCACCGCCGTATATGCCGCTCCCGGTTCAAGGTTTTCTATGAGAACGGTTATCGAGAAGCTTGCCCCCGTGTTTAGCCCTTCCACGACCTTAGTTACCGTGAGATCAAGAGTCTTTTCAAGCCTGTTCGTGAAGGTGACGGTTACTTTCTCGTTCTCGTCTGCAACCTCCCACATTGTCGAAAGCTCGATCCCAGTTACCGATGCCTGGGACGCGCTCTGATAAATATTCGTCCCTCCGGCCTCGTCTGTTATCGAATAGCTCGCGTAATATTCACCGCCGGGCTCCGAGAATCTGTACTGCGCTCCGATTGGCAGCTTTTCAAAAACGGCGCTCTCTCCGTTTTTCAGAGTTACCACAAGTCCGCTGTACGTTCCGTTCTCGTCCGATGTAAACGAATATCTTTCTGCGCCGACAGTATAGCTGTAGCTCATTTTGGCTCCGAGCTCACGGAAGTCAGCCCTGATTTCATAGCTCCCGGCGTTTTCGAAATGCCCGATTTCGAGCTTCTTTACGGTTACGTTCACCGGGATCTTCTCAGGCGGAACGTAGGTATTGGTGCAGATAACCTCCGCCGTCGCGTTCGCGGTTACAGTACCTGACGTACTGCTGAATGACGCCGTATAGTTTTCTGTTGCTTCCTCGCTTACGGTGTAGGTGTAGCCTGCCGGGATATCCGTTATCAGCATAGTCTCCCCGTCCGCAAGCATAAACACGCCTGCTCCGTTCCTGAAGCTGACCTCTCCGTACACTCCGTTTACAGGCTGACCGGCGCTGTTTTTAAGCGTTACTGTAAATTTGAACTTTTGCGATATGTTGCCGCCCGCTATGCTCTTCGATACGCTCAAGCTTCCCGTCGGCAGTCTGTTCGTTACCGTCGCAGTCGTTGTATTTCCCGGAAGAAGCACATAGCCCGGCTCCATCTCTTCCGATTCGTAAACGTAGCCGTAGATGGCGTATGTAAGTCCCGCGGCCTCGTAGCAAACGTAATTCTCGCTGGGGTCGACGACCTTAAAATGGTAGGTCCAGGTGTCGTCCGAGTTCTTCTCCCAGTAGCCGTGCTCGTTATCCGCGTCCGTGCTGTCCTCCGAGGTCATGGCTTCGTCGGCTCCCGCCCCGCCGCCGCCGGCGGTGTTAAGCGTCTGTCCGGGGTAGTTGTCTATGCTCTCGTTCGTATCCTGATATATATACGTTATGCGCGCATAGCCTGCGCCGGATGAGGACGGGCTTGCGTTTTCGGCCGGAATCTCGTATCCAGCGTAAATTGCCGGATCAGAGAACACATATCCGGCGTACTCCGAGGTCTCAAGGTGCTGAACGTTATCTTCGGTAGATTCCTGGTCGACCGCGAAGCAGCCATCATAACCGGAAATATATGATATTCCTCCGGTACCCGTTCCTCCGTAGTGTCTGCCGTCCCATTGGCCGTCTCCTCCAAAAGTGCTTCCGGCAAGACCTCCGTACCATCCACCGCCTGCCCCGCCTATACTGTGCGGGTTATTATATTGCGGATAGTTTACGTATCCGCCTCTGCCGAAGCTGCCGTATGAATACCATTTTCCAACACTTGACGTTCCGTTCTCATAAGTGTACTCGCCTGTTGCAGATATTGCCGCCTTAAATGTGAATCTGAAAGAAGAAGATTCAGAGAGCGGTAACGAAACTGCCTGACCTGCGACAGCTGAAGTGTAATCTCCGTAATGCGACGGAACTCCGTTCGTAGATACTCCGCCGCCTCCGCCTGCCGCAACCATAATGCGTGACTTGAGTGAGTCAAAATCACTCCATTTACCGTCGACAAGCCTGAAATCGGTAGCTCCGCCGGCGCCGGCGCCGCACTCATCCCAATTGTTGTCACTAACGCCCTGACCGCCGCCGTTCCAGCCGCCCGGTATTATAACTACTTGCCTTCTGCCATATCCGTTTTGGCCTCTTCCGCCGACGTAAACGAAAATCATTTGTCCTGCTTCAAGGTGAACGGTTCCGCTTGTGTATGCGCCCTTTCCTCCGGCTCGTACAGTAAATCCAACAGAATTTCCTCCGTTGGCTCCCCACGCCTCAAAGAGGTAATCGCCTGTTTTCGGAGCGGTAAATGCCTGAACGTAGCCCGTGTAGTCATAGTTCCAGACTCTTGCGGGCCTCCACTTGGCATAGACGGTTATGTTGGCCTTATCGGTATAGTCCTTCAGGCTGAATTCTCTCAGCTCATCCTCGCCCGAAAGGCGGTACACCCATCCGGCAAATACGTAGTTCGTTCTGCGCGGAACAGGCACTGCGTTCTCCTGCTCCTCCGTCGGCAGCTCGTCATAGTGATAGCGAAGAGCGTATTTCGCTCCGCCTGCTTCAAAGTAGCCGCCGAAAGTGTTGTACGTTACCGTGTAGTAATCCGAGGCGAACGCTCCGGCCTTGATGAGCGTCAGCTGCGGAAACGGTCTGTTTATCGCCGCGTCTCCCGTAAGGCTGTCCACCCACTTCTTCGTTATCACTATTTCGCCCTCGGCAAGCGGCGCATTATAAAATACATAGCTGCCCTCGGCGCTCTTTTCAAGTTCGGCTCCCTCGCTGCCGTCCTGCGTCTTCTCGCGGATCGTATAGCTTCCGTCACCGTTTACATATACGTTATACGTCTTCGTATCCCCGCGGTAGTTTATCGCGCCACCCTTCTCGGCAAGACCCATCTCGTTGATCTTTATCCCCTTGGGCGCCTCCTTCTCGCTGAGCTCATATACTCCGGCTTCGAGCCCGGCAAACGATACGATTCCGTTCTCGTCCGATTCAGACTCCATATTTACAGCCGTTCCATCGTCAGAGCTGCCTTTCAGAGTGAATACCGCGCCGGGCAGATAGCGAAGCCCATCGTCCACTCTCTCGGCCTTAAAGAAGCTTATTCCGCTGTATTTATCCGGATCGGCTATCATAACGTCTCCGAACTCGCTCGTCAGGATCCAATCGCTGCTTTCCTTCTCCTCTTCCGTCGCGGGATCCAGCTCATAGATCCTTACTCTGCGATCGCCGCCGACCTCTACCATTATTACAACGTCGGCCGGGATCATATTGTATCCCTCTGCCGTCTTAATCTCGGTAAGGCGGTATGTACCCCATTCCACATCGGTGAACGTAACCTTGCCCTCTTCAACAGACTTCGCTGTTTTGTAAATATCGAAGTCATAGTGAGAGCGACCCTCAAGGCTGAATTCCGCACCCACTACAGGTCTCTGATCGTTCTTTCCTACCTTGTAGAAGCTGAAGTCGGCATATACTCTCGGCTCGTTCTCTATCGTAAGTACGTTTTCTCCGTAAAAATCAGTCGAATGGAGATAAGTATCCGGCGCGACCGTACCGTCCTTCATCAGTGGCTTTCCGCTCTCTCTGTCCGTCTCAACCTCTCCGTCAGTCGTTTTGAACACGTCAACGTCAGCCGCCCAAACCCGGCCATATCCGTCAATAAGGATCTGGATCGCCGTCTTTCTCAGCACCCAGTCTCTCGTGGCCGCTACCTCTTCAAGATAGTAGGTCCCGCGCTCTATTTCGTCAAACTTCAGTCTTCCGTTAGTGTCCGTAGTCGCATATTGCTCTGTCTGCCTGCCGGTGTAGTAGGACGCTCCGCTGAGCTTGAAGCGGATGCCCGCTATTTTCTCGTCCTCATTCTCCGCGCTAACCTTTATGGCGGGTACGTCGGCTATCACCTTGTAATACGTCGTCGCGTCGGGAGTTACGGTTACCTGAGGCACGAACCTTATCGTACCGTCCTCGCCCGTTACCCCGATATTTATCGCAAGCGCCATATTGTTATACGTTGCCGGATACGGATTTCCCTTTTCCTCAACATGGTCAGGCGCCTGCATATACAGATATGCCGTTACGGTCTTGTTCGGCTCCTCTTTTGTTCCCTTCATCTCAAAGCTGTCGCCGCAGTATATGGCAACCGCCTTTGCCTCCTCGAGACTATGGCTCTCGAAGAATTCGCTCATCTCTACGAAGCCCTTTTCCGCAAGGTACTCCGTTACGCTTTGATCCTCTCCGTAGAACGTGGGCTCGACAACGTGATCCGACAGGTACACCGTAGGATCGGCTCCTACTCCCTTCATCTGGCGAACGTCGATCGCGTTCTCCGGGTGCTCGGGATCTGCTGAGTAGAGCTTTCCCTGCCACTGTCTTCCTGCCTCGTTTGAGTTCTCAAGATTATCTATAAAGAGAATATTCTTCGCCTTTGTGACTGTATCCGGGGCATAGGTGAGCTTATATACATATATCCCCTGCTGATTTACGAACGCGCTTCCTCTGTACGTCGTCTCACTCAGCGCCCTAACCTGTTTGGACGTACCGACCGAGGTCGCCATAAGTGACCCGATGCTCGTTGTCGCCTGAGCATAGATAAAGCGCTCGTCTTCTCCGCACTCCGGATCAAATCCGCTCATCCACGTTATTTCTTCTTCCGTTCCCCACAGTATGCCGCTCGCATCGTCCGCATTTCCGTTTGCTATTCTATCATTGCCGGACTCGTAAGCCACCGGATTATATACGTTGTTGCCGTATTCAAGTATCGACGCCCATGAGTGGTTGGTCTCATAGCTTAATGAGTAATTAGTACCCGGAGTCTTAACTATTACCTTCATTAGAGTCCTGCCGGAGTTCCTCCAGTTCGGGATCAGCTCTATTGAAAACTCAACGGGAGTATATCGGTTCGACATCACCCGGACCGTCTTCTTATCCAGAGTTGCGCCCTTTGGCAGAAGATCGTAGAATACGCCGCCGTTCTGCGGTACGTCCTCAACCATGATTGCCGTATTCGCACTTGACGTTATAGTCTCCGTCATATCCACCTGCCAGGCTACGACGCATCTTGCCATTCGTCTGTCGTTTCCTGTGCCTGTGATCCTTTTTTCTATAGTAGAATCGCTCTGCGACATACGTGCGTAGTCATAGTCGTGCCGATCGAGAATGCGGAAATATCTGTAATAATTCCTTGTATCCCCGTCCTCAAGGTCCAGATTCCACGGATTGCCGCGAAGATCCTCTCCGGAATAATAGTACCCCGTAACGTTTCCCTCTCCGTCAAAGCGGACGTTCTTTGTCTGTCCTTCCCACGTTGAATACAGATCCGCGTAAGCGCTGTTGTATAGGCAAAGCGTTCCGGCCTCGTCTACTATTGAGAGCACCTTCTCGGAAGGATAGAGCTCGTATTCCGGTACTGCGCCTATGCTCACAGATGCGTGTCTTGATTTCATTACTATGCGGTAGTGGATTATATCATGGGAGTGATCTTCGCTCTCCTTCAGAGCCAGCTTATAGCCCTCAAGCTCCGCGTACTCTTCGTTGACCCAGCTTTCTCCTCCCTCTTTATAGTCCTTCCAGGCAAGCTTTACCCATTCTCCGTCTGCTCTCTCACCGTAGATATGCAGCACATCGCCTATGCCGCCGAACTCGTCGTTTTCATCGAGCTTTACGTCATATGTTCCGGTGCGTCCATCGAACCTCTTTGTCTCCGTGTTCAGGACTGCGTCACCATATACTGCGTTAAACTGCAGCGACTTGATGCGATAGTCATCAGCGCCGATCTCTATTACGTCGCTTGCGGAATGCCCAAGCCTTACGTCCGTATCCCACTGGTCATATATTACGTACTCGCGGAAATACCCGTTGTTTTTGTCTTCCTCTCTGTACAGGCTCCAGTCCTTTGTCAATACATACGGCGCGCCCCACATCCACACCGCATAGTCCAGCCCGTCGTAGGTTTCAAGAGCTCCGCGCCTTCCGTTGTGCGTTCCGAACTGGTCGAGGTCGTATCTCGAATAATATCCCGCGGTGAAGCTCAGGGGCCAGAATACCTCACCTCCGTAAGTGTACGCAAACGGGCCTAATCCACCGCGCGTTGATCCGTCCCCGCGCTTCCATGAATAAAACTGTCCCACAGGATCATAGAACACCGGCTTTTCATAGGTGAACGACGCTCTCGCCGTTGCCGTCGTCTTCGGGTCGATTCTGTCATACGGAATCGCGGTCGCGATTGCGCTGTTAGTTACGCTCCACTTTGTCATCTCCGTTCCGCTTATCTGCTCTGTGTAGACGTCCCCGGTTACTCGCGTTAGAACGTAATCCCACCTGATATTGCTCCTCTGATTCTCAACCGTTCTGCTCTCTCCTGAGCCAACCGGTGTAAATTTGCTCTCTCCCCCGAATTTTATGCCTATGACCTCAAGCCCTTCTGATACGGGGATATCCTGCAGCGTAAATGCATAGGGCTGCGTTCCGTTTAAGTATGACTTAACAGCCCAGACGAGGTACTTGCAGTCTTCGCCGCCGGTTATTCCGAAATCTGCCTGATTTCCCCAGCTGTCATCCCATCTGGTGCCAAAAGAGATATTATATTTTTCCGTTCCCGTAATTACAGCCGTTGTATTAATATTTACCGGGATATGCTCTGAGTCGATTTTCTCTTTATACGGCAGATACAGCTCCGCGTGGAAATCATCCGATCTGTTCGCCGCGGGATTTTCCGGATCGTAATCCAGGTATTCCAGCGTGCTCTTCGTCATTATGTAAGCAAGCTCTATGTATCCGCTTCTTGTGCCGTCCTCGATGGGCCTGAAGTTATATAAAATGATATTGCCTGTCGGATTCCCCTCTCCGTCCTCCTCATATCTCCAAGCGAAAAATACTCCCTCCGCAAATTCATCATACGTCTCGGTTTCCTCTTTTGACGGGACAGAAAGCTCGATCTTATCCGCAAAGCTGCCGCCGCGGTCTCTCAGTATCTGCTCCGGTATTACGAATCTTATCTCACCGGGCTCCTGGGGTGAAAAGACGGTGAACCTGTAGCTTACGCGATATACGAACCGGTGACCGGACGCCGGATTATCCGCCGTCCACACGAGATCGTCGCCGGTCAATGTAGCTCCGCTCACAAATTCGGCATAGTACGCGGGGCTGCCGTGCGATACCGAGTTATCCAGCTCTACGCCCTTTAGGCGGACAAGCTGATAAGTGCCGTTATCGGTTACGTCAAAGTAAAATAGCTTATCATTATATATTCCGGGTGTAGATACTACCTCCGCCTCATTCGAACTGATTATCCTTACAACTCTGTAGAAAAGAGCGTCGTTGCCCTTAAAGCTGTCGCAGGAAACCAAGCCGCGAACTGACTCCGCACCGTCGTATCCGCTTATCTCAACAGTCATAACGGGATCGTACACGTTCCCGTTGAGTGCGGAGATGATCGCCTGATTTTCACCGTCGGAATACGGAGTCAATGCGACCTCTCCTGAGCTCCCGATAAGCTGTACGCTAATTCCGTTTAGTTCGCTGCTGCTCATAAGCATAGCGCCCGCATTCACCGAAAGCTGCCGCATAGGCTCGACCGCACTCTCGCCTTCGGTTTGCTCCGCGGGTTCAGTTATTTGGGAGCTCTCTTCTCCGGCTTCATCGCTCATGTCGTCTGATGGCGCAGAAGGGTCCTCCCCGGCCTCTGTCTCCGTTTGCCCGACCGGCTCGTCAGGATCTTCGCTCTCTGTTCCTTCCGTGCTATCTAAAACGGGCTCATCAGCAGCTTCCTCTCCCTCAGCCATCGCGCTTACGGGCAGTACCCCTAAGCACATTATAAGCGCGAGCATTAGCGCGATCCATCTCGTTACAACCGATTTCATAAGCAAACTCTCCTTGGAATAGCAAATAGGGTCCTTCTCCTATTATTTGTCATATTATTATAACACGTGTTCTGTTATTTGTGCAGTTATTTTTGTTATTTTTTTAAAAAACTAAAAATATTTGATTGAGCTTCAGCCCTATGCTCCAGCTTAATAAGCAGCATTAGCTATTGCATAAAAAACGCTTCCGGCCATTAATAGGCCGGAAGCGTTTTGGCGTTTTTTCTATTAATACATTCCGCCCATATCGGGATTTGCGGGAGCGGCTGCGGGAGGCTCGGGGATATCGGCCACGAGGCTCTCGGTGGTGAGTACGACGCTCGCGACTGAGGCGGCGTTCTCAAGAGCGGAGCGGCAGACCTTGGTGGGATCAACAACGCCGGAATCTATCATATTGCCGAACTCCTCGGTAGCGGCGTTGAAGCCGAAGTTCACGTCGGCAGAGCTCTTGACCTTATCGAGGATAACAGCGCCCTCAAGTCCGGCATTCTCGGCGATCTGCTTTATGGGAGCATCGAGAGCCTTCGCCACGAGAGCAACGCCGGTCTTCTCATCGCCGGAAACGGTGGAGAGGAGCTCGGAAACGGCCTTGCCGGCTACGACGTAGGCGGTGCCGCCTCCGGCCACGATGCCCTCCTCAACGGCGGCGCGGGTGGCGTTCAGGGCGTCCTCCATACGGAGCTTCTTTTCCTTCATCTCGATCTCGGTGGCGGCGCCGACCTTGATAACGGCAACTCCTCCGGCAAGCTTCGCAAGGCGCTCCTGAAGCTTTTCCTTATCGTACTCGGAGGTGGAGACCTCGTACTCGGCCTTGATCTGAGCTACTCTGGCGGCGATGGCAGCCTTGTCTCCGTTTCCGTCGACGATGATTGTGTTCTCCTTCGTGCTCTTTACCTGACGGGCGGAGCCGAGCATATCGAGGGTGGTGTCCTTGAGCTCCATGCCGAGCTCGGAGGAGACGACCTCGCCTCCGGTGAGGGCGGCGATGTCCTTAAGCATCTCCTTGCGTCTGTCGCCAAAGCCGGGAGCCTTGACGCAGAGGCAGTTGAAGGTGCCGCGGAGCTTGTTGAGGATTATCGTGGCGAGAGCCTCGCCGTCGACGTCCTCGGCTATGATAACGAGCTTGCGCCCGGTCTGAACGATCTGCTCGAGAACGGGCAGAACCTCCTGGATATTGGAGATCTTCTTATCGGTGATGAGGATGTAGGGCTCGTCGTAAACGGCCTCCATCTTCTCGGTATCGGTCACCATATAGGGGGTGATGTAGCCGCGGTCGAACTGCATTCCCTCGACGACCTCGCTGTAGGTCTCGGCGGTCTTGGACTCCTCAACGGTGATGACGCCGTTCTGTCCGACCTTCTCCATCGCTTCGGCGATGAGCTCGCCGATATGCTCGTCGCCCGATGATACGGCGCCGACGCGGGCTATGTCCTTCGCGCCGGTGACAGGCTGGGAATTGGCCTTCAGGGCGGCGACGGCGGCGTCTACAGCCTTCTGGATGCCCCTGCGCATAATCATCGGATTTGCTCCGGCGGCTACGTTCTTTATGCCCTCGTGGATCATCGCCTGAGCGAGGACGGTGGCAGAGGTGGTTCCGTCTCCGGCGACGTCGTTCGTCTTTGAGGCGACCTCCTTGACGAGCTGGGCGCCCATATTCTCAAACGGATCCTTGAGCTCGATCTCCTTCGCGATCGTAACTCCGTCGTTCGTGATGAGGGGCGCGCCGAACTTCTTGTCGAGGACTACGTTCCTGCCCTTCGGGCCTATCGTTAGCTTTACGGTATCCGCAAGCTGATTTACTCCGTTCTCCAGATATCTGCGGGCTTCCTCGCCGTACGCAATCTGCTTTGCCATTATTATGATCTCCCTTCCTTATTCGACTATCGCGAGGATATCGGACTGCTTCACAATCGTGAGCTCCTCGCCGTCAAGCTTGACCTCGGTGCCGGTGTACTTTCCGGTAATAACGCGGTCGCCGACCTCAACTTCCATAACAACGTCGACTCCGTCGATCACACCGCCGGGTCCGACTGCGATAACCTCGTACACCTGGGGCTTCTCCTGAGCCGCCGATGTGAGGATTATGCCGGATTTTGTCGTCTCCTCAGCGGCTACGCGCTTCAGAATGACTCTGTCGGCCAAGGGTTTCAATGTCATTTTGCATGCCTCCTATATTAAATACAATAATAAACCATTTTGGCACTCTTTGTTGCCGAGTGCTAATTTACCACTATAGTCAGAGAATGTCAAGTGGTCTTTCGCTATTTAATAAATATTTCACAAATTCAGGCGGTGACTTCCGCGCCTCTTCTCGCGGCGAGAAAGGCGCTGTGCTTAGGAAAAATGAAGTTCACGGCGCGGGGCACTAGCTTCATAACGGCCTTTTTCGTATGCAGAGCCTCGCCGTCCACGTTTACGACGAACTCCTCCTCCGCCTCTGCCGTAAGCTTCCTGCCGCAAATATGGCGGATGAGCTTTGGGTGCTTTTCCCATTTGCCCTTTGAGTAATCCCCGAGGACGGCGGCGAGCTGGAAAACGTTTACCTTGTTCACGATAAGGATCTCAAGCTCCCCGTCGTCTGGTACGGCGGTAGTGGTCGGGCGGAAGCCGTTTCCGTAATACTGGCCGTTGCATACGCAGGCGAGGGCGAATTTCCCGCTAAGCTCCCCATCCTCCGTTGTAAAGGTAAAGCTTCTGTTAATGCCCTTAAATATATTCGCGACCATACTCGTTATATACGCGGCCTTGCCGCCGATAAGGGGAATGCTCGAATACCTGTGTACATCCGTTCCGATGCGGGCGTCTATCCCCACGGAGGCGATGTCAAGGCACTTTCGCCCGTTCACGTCGATCATATCGAGCGGAAGAGGCTCGCCCTCGATGAGCTCGGAAAGATCTCTGAACAGGGCGGTGTCGCCCTCAAAGCTCTTTATGAAGTCGTTTCCCGTTCCCGTAGGGAAATGGGTGACGGCGGCATTTGAATAGCCCGCCGCCCCGTGGGCGCACTCGGACAGGGTGCCGTCGCCCCCACAGGCGTATATTCTGAGCTCTCCGCCCTTCAGCGCCTCGCGCTTGACCTTCTCCGCGGCGTCCATCGGCCTTTCAGTAATATAGATCTCGTACTCCGCGTCGCGCCCGCTCATTGCGTCACGAATTCTGTCGCGAAGATCTTCGCTGTATCCTCCCGCCTCGGGATTAACTATGAAAAGCTGTCTCATTTCCTTACCCCCGGCTTATTTGTAAATTTATAGTAGCCGCATTTTATCATACCGTTATACAGCTTTCTGACCTTCTGCGCCCTCATGCCGACGGTGTGCTCAAGCTCCTCGTCCGACGAGATTATATAGATATCCCAGCCGGGAAGCTTTTTCGCCGACCTCATAAAGGCGGCGGCAAGCTCGCGGGCGGAGCTAATATCCAAAAGCCTCTCTCCGTATGGCGGGTTTGTGACTATCACCCCGCCGTCGGTTTTGCGCGAAAACTCCTTCGCGTCGGCGACGGAGAACTTTATGATCTCTTCAACCCCCGCTCTTTTCGCGTTTTCCTGCGCTATCTTTACGGCTTTCTCGTCGATATCGGAGGCGAAAATATGATATTCACCGTTAAACTCCCTCGCTCTCGCCTCCTCGGCGGCGTTTTTCCATATATTTTTGCCAAATGCGTTCCAACTCTGAGCGGAGAAGGAGCGCAGGAGGCCGGGAGCTCTGCCCTTAGCCGCAAGGGCGGCCTCTATCGCTATCGTGCCGCTGCCGCAGAATGGGTCGGCGAAGTCGCCCCTGCCCCTGTATCCGGCGATATCGACCATAGCCGCCGCCAGCGTCTCGCGCAGAGGGGCGGCGACCTGAGCCGGGCGGTAGCCCCGCTTATGCAGGCCGACGCCTGTCGTATCGAGGAAAAGGCAGACCTCGTTTTTCATTATTGAAAACTGTATCTGATACGTCGCCCCTGTCTCGGGAAGCCACTTCTCGGAATACTTCGCTCCGAGCCTTACGCTGACGGCCTTCTTTATAATCTTCTGACAGTCCGGTACGGAGTGCAGCTCGGAATCTATGGAATAGCCCTTGACGGGGAAGGCTCCGTCCCGAGGGATAAAGCTCTCCCATTCAAGTCTTTTCGTCCCCTCGAAAAGCTCATCGAAGGTAAGAGCCTTAAACGAGCCGAGCTCAACGAGTATTCTCTCGGCGAAGCGGCTCCTGATATTCGCCCTTGCGACGTCCAAGTCGGTGCCCGTAAAGCGGACGCGGCCGTTTTCGGCCATCACGTCCTTCATTCCCATATGCTTAAGCTCGTTTGCAAGAGGGCCCTCAAGCCCGAAAAGGCAGGGCGCGCACAATCTCATATTCATATAATATCAGCTATCTCCTTCGGTTTTTCCACGATGTATGTCGCGCCGGACTCCTCGAATTCCTCGCGCACTCCGTAACCCCAGAGTATTCCGCATGAGTCGATGCCGAGCGCCTTGGCGCCGTTTATATCGTAATATCTGTCTCCGACCATAAGGCAGCGTGAGGCGTCCTTTACCTCGCCGAGGCGGAGGGCGCGCTTTATGACCTCCTCCTTTGTGCCCCACTTGCCGCCGATATCCGAGCCTGCGGCAAAGAAGAACAGACCGTCAAGCCCGAACGAGCGGAGAATGCGGTTAACAAACGGCTCGGGCTTTGAGGACGCGACGAGGCATTTCACCCCGCGGGCGTTAAGTAGCTTCAAAAGCTCGCGCACCCCTTCGTACACCTCGCACTCCATAATGCCTTTATCGTTGTAATACACCCTGTACTGCCTTACGGCCTCGGGTATCAGCTTCTCCGGAATATGCACAAATTCTCGGAACGAATGCTCGAGCGGAGGGCCCATAAAATAGCGCTCCGGCACATCAGGGAAGGGAACGTTCAGCTTATTAAGGGCGTACTTAAACCCGTTTATCACGCCGGGCGCCGTCTCCATAACGGTCCCGTCCATATCAAAAAGCACGGCGTCGTATCTCATTATCTCACTCTTTCGTAATAAATGCGCTCGCAGTCTTAAGAAGCATCTTCTTCTCGCCCGCGCTGTCGAAGGCTACGGTCACAAGAGCGTCGCCCGGCATCGGCGTAACGCTCTTCACCTCTCCGGCTCCGAAGGATCTGTGCACTATCCTGTCGCCCGGCTTGAGCTCTATAAGCGGCTTTTTCGCTGCGGGGGCAGCGGGCTTGGGGGCAGGCCTAGACGCAGGCTGCGCAGCAGGCCGCTGTACCGGCCTCGGACTTGACGCCCGTCTCTCCTGGTAGTAGCCGTATCTCGGTCTCTCGTCGTAGCCGAAGATGTCGTCGCTGTCGTACCGTCCGGAATAGGTCGGGCGCTCCTCGGGCTTATCTATATGCTCCTCCGGTATCTCGTCCACGAAGCGGGAAATCGTGTTGCTCGAGGTCCTGCCGTAGAGCATTCTCTGCTTCGCGGCGGTCAGGATAAGATGGCGCTTCGCTCTCGTGAGGGCGACGTAGCAGAGCCTGCGCTCCTCTTCCATCTCGCTCTCCTCGCCTATAGAGCGTATCGATGGGAATATGCCGTCCTCCATACCAGCGACAAAGACCCACGGAAACTCAAGCCCCTTCGCGGCGTGCATCGTCATCATAATAACGCTGTTATCCTTGTCCTCAAGACTGTCGAGGTCGGTATAAAGGGCGATCTCGTCGAGGAAGCCGGCGAGAGACGGCGCCTCCTCGTGCTCCATATAGCTCACGATATTCGACTTGAGCTCCTTGATATTCTCCACCTTTGCGATATTCTCGTCCCCGTCGCCGAGGTAGGCGAGATACCCTGTTTTATCGAGCAGGATATCGTAAAACTCGTCGAGCGGCCTTGACCCGCTCTCGGCGCGAAGCTCAAGGAGAAGCTTCGCGAATTCCATAAGCTTTTTGCTCGACCTTGAAAGCTCTGGAATATGCGCCGAATCGAGGATAATCGAAAATACGGGCTTTCCCGTCTCGGCGGCCTTTATCCGCAGAGTCTCGAGCGTCGCGGCGCCTATACCCCTCGGCGGCATATTGATTATCCGCATCAGCCTCAGATCGTCCGCCGGATTCTGAACGGCGCAGAGATAGCTCGTCACGTCCTTGATCTCGGCTCTGTCAAAAAAGCGCATACCGCCGATAACTCTGTACGGTATTCCCTGCCGCTTGAAGGCGTATTCCAGCCTGTTCGACTGGGCGTTCATCCTGTAAAGCACGGCAAAATCGCGGAAATTATCCCCGGCGGCTACGGCCTCAAGCACCCTTGCGGCTATGTATGCGGCCTCCTCGTCCTCGTTTCCGGCGACGTACAGTCTCGGCTTCTCACCTTCACCGAGATCCGTCCAGAGGTGCTTTCCCTTTCTGCCCCTGTTGTTTTTGATGACCGAGTTCGCCGCGTCGAGGATATGACCCGTGGAGCGGTAGTTCTGCTCCAGCTTTATCGAGCGGGCATTTTTATAGTTCTCCTCGAACGACAGAATGTTTTCGATCGTAGCCCCGCGGAATCGGTAAATGCTCTGATCGTCGTCGCCCACCACACAAATGTTCCCGTTCTCCCCTGTCAGAAGGCTTACGAGGCGGTACTGCAATAGGCTCGTATCCTGATACTCGTCCACAAGAACGTATCTGAAATAGCGCCTGTAATAATCGCGCACTTCCTTATTATCGCTCAGAAGCTTTACCGTGAGGTAAATGAGGTCGTCAAAATCCACCGCGTCCGCGCTTTTAAGGCGCTTCTGATACTCAACATACGCCGAGGCGGCGATCTTCGCCCTCGCGTCGTAGCTCTTCTGCGCCTCGTCCGCGAAGGTCTCCGGGCTTTGAAGGGAATCCTTCGCCCGGCTCACTATCCCGAGAACGCTCTTTACGGGAAGCACCTTCTCGTCTATTCCGGCGTCCCTCAGAACGCGCTTCATAACGGACTGCGAATCGGATGAATCGTAGATCGTAAAGCTCTTAGTGTAGCCCAAAAGCTCGATATGGCGGCGCAGTATCCGAACGCAGGCGGAGTGGAAGGTCATCGCCCAGATATCCGAGGCGACGTCGCCGAGAGCCCTTTCAAGTCTGACCTTAAGCTCGTCCGCCGCCTTGTTCGTAAAGGTTATCGCGAGTATCCTCCACGGCTCGGCGGGCTCTACGCGGCAAAGAGCTCTCTCCTCCTCCGTCGGCTTTGAGGAGCTCTGCGCCGCAGCCTCAAGGAGAATAAGATCGTCCTCAGTCGCCCACGATGGCACCTCAGACGAATCCGAGCCTCTGCCGTAGCGGATGAGGTTTACTATCCTGTTTATCAGCACCGTGGTCTTTCCGCTCCCGGCTCCCGCGAGCAGGAGAAGCGGCCCCTCGGTCGTGAGAACGGCCTTTCTCTGCATATCGTTGAGAGAGGAAAACTCCTTCTCTATTACCTTTTTTCTCGCGGCTGCATACCGCTTTTCAAATTCTGATTTATCCATTCCGCTTGTACCCCATTTTGATTTGAGGATATCATATCACACTTTTTCGGATTTTTAAAGAGTAATCAAAAAACCGGCAGAGCCCCGAAAACGGGGCTCTGCCGGAAAAATGAAAAAGAGGATAAAATGAAAAAGTCTTCTGTGCTCTGTGATTATTATCTTAAAGCATATTTTTTAAGAAATAAACAGATAAATATTACAAAAGTATTAAATTCAAAAGTTTTTTATTCCGCATAGGTCTCCGGGCAGATTTGCCTTATTTCCGCCTGTATCGCCTTGAGATCCTCGAAGGTCTCCGGTCTTCTGCGCGGGTCGCGCAAAAGCGCGGCGGGGTGGTATATCGCGGTGTAGGTTATGCCGTCCTTAATGAAAAACTTTCCGTGATCCTTCGTTATCTTGAAATCCGGGTCAATTAGGACGGACGCGGCTATCCTGCCGAGGCAGACTATGAGCTTCGGAGAGACGAGCTCTATCTGCCGTCTCAGCCAGTCGATGCAGGCCTCCTCCTCCGCGCGCGAGGGATCGCGGTTCTGCGGCGGGCGGCACTTTACGATGTTCGCGATATAGTAATTATTCGACCGGTCAAGGTCGATTATCTTCAGCATATCGGTAAGAAGCTGGCCTCCCCTGCCAACAAAGGGCAGACCGGAAAGATCCTCATTCTCCCCCGGCCCCTCGCCGACGAACATAACGGACGCGGTCTTTACCCCGTCGCCGAAGACGACGTTCGTCCTCGTCTCGCAAAGCCCGCAGCGGCGGCATTTTAGGCATTCGGCTCTGAGCTCATCCCAGTTCATTTACATCACCTCTCGGCTATTGTACCACATACGAAGCCGCAATTCTATATTTTTCCTCGTTTTTTGCCGCGCTTTGCGCTAATAATACAGTCAGGCGGGGAAAACGAGCCCCTCAATCAGACCGGTGCCGAAAGGCGAATGGTCAAGGGGTTGCCTGTTCTGGCGACAGGCGGTTTCTCCTTCCGCCTTTAATGCACCCCCGGCTATATGCCGGGGGTGTCAGTTTATTATGCTACCGAGTTTACGACTCCGATGAAGAGAGGCAGCTCGCCCGAAGGATCGAGGATCATATATACGAACGGTCTGTCGAGATATACGTAATATTCTTCTTTTGGCTCTTCGAAGATTGCCGTTGCGTCTTTCATTCCGATTACTGTGACCGCGGCGGCCTTCGTTCCGTCCTTGTCGAGCTCGATATGCGCCTTCTGGAAGATGTCGGACACATATAGATCTGCGTCCTCGGCGATACCCTTAAGATTGGAAGCGAAGGGAACGAAAACGTCTGTCACCCCGAGCTTCTGAAGCGGCTCAATGAGCTTGAAGTAGCTGTCGGTCTTGAACTCGGGCATCATTGTATGAACGTCGCAGCCGAACTTTGCTCCGCTCAGAAGCTTTGATATCTTCTCTCCGGTGAGGCTCTTCAGATAGTCGTCCATCGATACTCCCTCGTCGGGCAGAAGAGCGACGAACCTGTAGCCGTATTGATAGTATTTCATAAAGCCCACGGAGTCTGCGTCGTGCAGATAGCAGCCCTCGGTCCCGCGGAGCATCTGAACGTCCTCTTTTTCTCCGTCCGCCCGGGTGAACGTGCCGTCAAAGGTCCTGTAATATTCTTCGCCCCACCGAAGCTGAAGGGCGAGGGTGTTAACGAGGTACAGCGCGGCCTCCGGATCGACCTCGTCGAGAGTCTTTTTTATCATACCGTAGGTCTTCTCGTAAACCCAGCGGTTCAGTTCGCTGCAGAGCTCGGGGTCAAATTTGCCGCTGAACGCCTCGGCTCCGTAGAAGTCTGCGAGCGCCTGAAGGTACTCGGGATTGCAGTCGAATTTGTTTTCGTCGTTTATCCATATAGAGTCCGCGAGCTGAACCGTATCGCCTCCGCCGTAAAGGCTTTTTCCGAAGTTGTAAAGGTATGCATTCAATACGTCCGCAGGGACGCCTATCGCCTTCTCAAGCTGCGCGAGAGTCTCGCCTTTCGCTCCGCTCGTCAGCATTCCAAGAGCGTAAAGTATCGAGACCGGTGAGATCACGTTGCTCTGTTCCGCGCCGAGGTTCTCTCTCGCTATCGCCGCGCAGAAGCTGAGTATAGCCTCCCTGTCTGCATCGGTCACCTCTGCAAGCTTGCTGGGCTCAACGCTCTGCGTGAATCCCGCTGTCAGCTCCCTCACGCTGCCCGAGCCGGCGGCGTCGGGTTGCATTGCCTCGTTGAGCAATGAAACGAGCTTCGCGCATTCAGCTCTGGATATAGATCTCTTCGGGTTGAACTTTCCGTTCTCATCTCCGCTCAGCAAATTGAGACCCTGCATCCACTTTACGGCTTCCTTCGCCCAGGAGCTTATGTCGGAGGAGTCGGGGAACTCCCTGAGCCCGTCCTGATTTGAATAGAGCTTCGCCGCTGCGTAGCGGTAGAATATCGTCGCGGCCTGCTCGCGGGTAAGCGGTGAGTCGGGCGAGAACTTTCCTTTTCCAGTGCCCTTGATTATGCCTTCGACCTTGCCCCAGAGGACAGCGGAGGCGTAGTCGGCCTCCTCAGAAACGTCGGTAAACGGCCACTCATAAAAGTACCAATAGTAGTTTTCCGCGATATCTGAGTATTTTTCATCCGCGTTCAGTCGGAAGAGGGCTGTAATGAATTCGGCGCGTGTCATGCTCTGTTTCGGTTTGAACGTGCCGTCCGCAAAGCCGTCTATCCAGCCGTTTGCGGTGCAGTCGCCCACGAAATAAGCGTACCACGCGTTTTCATCGAGGTCGGAATAGCTCTTTGAATCCGCCGATACGACTGCTCCCGCTGCCGTTACAGCGAGCACGAGAGCGAGCACCAGAGAAATCGCTTTTTTCATTTCTATCTTCCTCCGTTTTTCGTTTATGATTATTAGACTGTTCATTTTACCTTTTGTTCCATTATAACCCGTAATTATTGAAAAATCAAAAAAGCTTGCTAAAACACAAAATCTATTATATAATAGATGTATCTATGCTCAATATATAGGGGAATCTGAAATGGCAAAAAGCAAGAAAACGGCAGATTACGGCAACGAAAGCATAAGCTCGCTCAAGGGAGCGGACAGGGTCAGAAAGCGCCCGGGCGTAATTTTCGGCTCCGACGGGCTCGAGGGCTGCGAGCATTCCGTTTTTGAGATACTTTCAAACTCGATCGACGAGGCGCGCGAGGGGCACGGCTCGGTCATTACTCTGACCCACTACTCTGACGGCTCCATCGAGGTCGAGGATATGGGGCGCGGCTGCCCGGTGGACTGGAACCCCGCCGAGGAGAGGTATAACTGGGAGCTCGTTTTCTGTGAACTTTACGCGGGCGGAAAATATCAGAACGACGGAGGCGGGGACTACGAATACTCTCTCGGTCTGAACGGGCTCGGAAGCTGTGCCACGCAGTACTCCTCTGAGTATATGGACGTTACGGTATGGCGCGACGGAAAGAAATACTCCCTCCATTTTGAAAAGGGCGAGAACATCGGCGGACTCAAAAGCGAGGACTTCCCCGGCAAGCGCACCGGCACGCTTATAAAGTGGAAGCCGGACAGCGAGGTCTTTACCGACATAAGCATACCGCGAGAATATTTCGAGGACGTTTTAAAAAAACAGGCCGTGGTGAACGCGGGCGTGCGCTTCGTTTTCCGCGAGGAGACGGGCAAAAAGTTCGAGACTGCCGAATACGTCTACGAGAACGGTATAATGGACTACGTTACCGAGATAGAGGGCGAGGGCGGCCTTACGGCGCCATATTTCATAGACGGCGAGCGCAAGGGGCGCGACAGGCAGGATATGCCCGACTATAAGCTCAAGCTCTCCGCCGCCTTCTGCTTTTCAAGCAGAGTAAACAGGATCGAATACTATCACAATTCCTCCTGGCTCGAGTACGGCGGCGCCCCCGAGAAAGCGACCCGCTCCGCCTTCGTCTATGCCTTTGACGCATACATCAAGCAGCAGAACAAGTATCAGAAGAATGAGAGCCGCATAAGCTTTCAGGATATTGCCGACTGCCTCATCCTCGTTACGAACTGCTTTTCCACGAGGACGAGCTACGAAAACCAGACCAAAAAGGCTATCACGAACAAATTCATACAGGACGCGATGACGGAGTTCTTCCGCTCGAAGCTCGAGGTATATTTTATTGAGAACAAGGCCGAGGCCGACCGCGTTGTCGAGCAGGTCCTCGTAAACAAGCGCAGCCGCGAAACGGCAGAGAAGACCCGCCTCAATATGAAGAAGAAGCTCTCCGGCAGCATCGACATATCGAACCGCGTTCAAAAATTCGTGGACTGCCGCACGAAGGACGTTGAGCGGCGCGAGCTATACATCGTGGAGGGCGATTCCGCTCTCGGCGCCTGCAAGCAGTCGAGAGACGCGGAGTTCCAGGGCATAATGCCCGTCAGAGGCAAGATATTAAACTGCCTTAAGGCGGACTACGTCAGAATATTCAAAAGCGAGATCATAACCGACCTCATAAAAGTCCTCGGCTGCGGGGTGGACGTTAAGACAAAACACAAGACGGATCTGAACGCCTTTGACCTCGACGCTCTTCGATGGAGCAAGGTCATAATCTGCACCGACGCCGATTACGACGGATACCAGATCAGAACGCTGATACTTACGATGATATACAGGCTCACCCCGGCTCTCATCGACGCGGGCAAGGTGTTCATCGCCGAGACTCCGCTTTTTGAGATCAATCAGGGCGACAAGACATGGTTTGCTTACACGGAAAAAGAAAAGGCCGACATTATTGCCGGGCTGAAGAGCGGAAAATACACCGTTCAGCGCTCGAAGGGACTCGGCGAGAACGACCCCGATATGATGTGGATGACGACGATGAATCCCGAGACGAGGCGGCTTATCAAGGTTATGCCCTCAGACGCTGAGCGCACGGCGGAGGTCTTCGATCTTCTCTTGGGCGATAACCTGCAGGGGCGCAAGGAGCACATAGCCACCGACGGATATAAATACCTCGATCTCGCCGATATAAGCTGAACAAAGGGACGGTCATAACTATGCCGAGAAAAAGAAAGGACGCCGAGGCGCCCGAACAGAATAAAAACAATCCCAACGTGATGGGGCTCAGGGCGGAGATAATGGATCAGCCCATAGTCGAAACGCTTGAGGAAAACTATATGCCCTACGCGATGAGCGTCATCGTATCCCGCGCAATACCCGAGATCGACGGCTTCAAGCCCGCCCACAGGAAGCTTCTATATACGATGTATAAGATGGGCCTTCTTACCGGGGGAAGAACGAAGTCTGCGAACATAGTGGGTCAGACGATGCGTCTCAATCCGCACGGCGACGCGGCGATTTACGAGACGATGGTCCGCCTCAGCCGCGGCTACGCCGCCCTGCTCACGCCCTTCGTCGATTCAAAGGGCAATTTTGGAAAGGTCTTCTCCCGAGATATGAGCTACGCCGCCTCGCGATACACCGAGGCGAAGCTCGCCCCGATCGCCTCGGAGCTGTTCCGCGAGATAAACTCTGACACGGTGGATTTTGTTGATAACTACGATTCCACGACGAAGGAGCCCACCCTTCTGCCCACCACCTTCCCGAACGTGCTCGTCAGCGCGAACACGGGCATAGCCGTCGGTATGGCCTCGAACATCTGCTCCTTCAACCTTGAGGAGGTCTGCCGCACGGAGATAGCCTATCTCGCCGATCCCGAATGCGACATCACCGAGACGCTTCTCGCCCCCGACTTCTCAACCGGCGGTGAGGTGATATACGATCCCGCGGCGATCAGAGAGGTATATGAGACCGGAAAGGGCTCGATAAAGCTGAGGGCGAAGTGGCGCTATCTCAAGAGCGAGAACCTTATCGAGGTCTACGAGATACCCTACACCACCACGGTCGAGGCGATAATAGATAAGCTCGCCGAGATGGTAAAGACTGGAAAGGCGCGCGAGATAAGCGACGTGCGCGACGAGACCGACCTCTCCGGACTTAAGCTCGCCATCGACCTAAAGCGCGGGACCGATCCCGACAAGCTTATGGCGAAGCTTTTCAAGTCCACCACTCTGATGGACTCCTTCCCTGCGAACTTCAACGTGCTCATCGCCGGCTCGCCGAGAGTTATGGGAATAAGGGAGCTTCTTGAGGAGTGGACGGCGTGGAGAAGCGAATGCGTTCGCCGCAGAGTCTTCTGCGAGCTTACGCAGAAGAAGGAGAAGCTTCACCTTCTGACCGGCCTTTCAAAGATCCTTCTCGACATCGACAAGGCGATAAAGATAATCCGCGAGACGGAGGAGGACGCCGCCGTTGTGCCGAACCTGATGATCGGCTTCGGCATAGACGAGGTGCAGGCAGATTATGTCGCCGAAATAAAGCTCCGCAACATAAATAAGGAATACATCCTGAAACGGCTGAACGACGTTAAGGAGCTTGAACGCGATATCGCCGACCTTGAGGACATCCTCCGCTCCCGCCGGAGGGTAAAGAGCATAATAAAATCCGATCTCGAGACCGTCATCAAAAAATTCGGCGCTCCGAGAAAGACCACTATCGTATATAACGACGAGACGGATTACGAGGTTGAGGAGGCTCCTGTCGAGGACTATCCCGTCACCGTATTCTTCTCCCGCGAGGGCTACCTAAAGAAGATAACGCCGCAGTCGCTCAGAATGTCAAGCGAGCAGAAATACAAGGAGGGCGACGGCTTGCGTACAAGCTTCGAGGCGACGAACGCCTCCGAGCTGATGGTATTCACCGACAGGCAGCAGTGCTACAAGACGAAGCTATCCGACTTTGCCGATACGAAGGCCTCCGCCCTCGGTGCTTATCTGCCCACCGTTCTAAAGATGGACGAGGGTGAAAACGCTATTTTCGTTATGGATCCCAAGGGCTACAAGGGCAGCGTGCTGTATATTTATGAAAACGGAAAGGCGGCAAGGGTCGAGCTTTCCGGCTTTGAGACGAAGACCAACAGGAAAAAGCTGCAGAACGCCTACTGCGATAAATCCAAGCTCGTGGCTATAATCCCTCTCTACGAGGATAAGGAGATCGCCGTATTCTCATCAGATGGGAGAGCTCTTCTCTTCTCCAGCGCCCTGCTTGCGCCGAAGGCAGCGAAGAATACTCAGGGCGTCGCTGTTATGAGCCTGAAGAAAAGCAGACTGGTGACCGAGGCGTGCGAGCTCTCCGATACCGGGATAAAGAACGCCTCCCGCTACAGGGTGCGCTCCCTTCCCGCCGCAGGAGCTCTTCTCAAGGAGGAGGACAGCGGCAACGAGCAGATCACGTTCGAATGACGACCCACACGATTAAAGAAAGGAGCTCCGACAAATGAAAAAGCGATTTTTTGCGTTTATCTCCGCCGCCCTCATTCTGTCCGGCTGCTCCGTTATAACGGACGGCGAGTACAGATACTCCGAGCCGCATTCGAGCTCCCCGCCGAGATACTCCGACGCCTCAGCCGTTATCGAGCTTGCCTCGAGAGATGAGCTTGATGCAGTCCTTCTTGACCTTGTTGAGCGGCACTTAAGCTATGGGCGCCTGCGATTTACGTCCTACGGAGGCGACGTCCGCTCCGACCTTGCCGACGCCTGCGTAAAGCTTACTGGCTCAGAGCCCTTGGGAGCTTTCAGCGTATATTATGTTAACTACAGCCTTGATCTCATCGTTTCCCAATACGAGGCGGACGTCTCGATCACTTATAAGCGGACGGCGGCGGAGTGCGCCGCCCTGGGTGAGATAAGCGGCGACGAGCTTCCCTCCGCCATTGAGGACGCCCTTATTAAGCGGACGGTCTCCATCGCCTTCTACTGCGACGACCCCGATTTTGACTCGGCCGCACTTGACGCGGAGCTGGACGGGCTCTACTTTTCCGCTTCCTCCCTGCTTTACAGGCCGGAGGGTGAGTTGATATCCTATCCCGCCTCCGGCGAAAGGCGCATCTGCGAGATAGTTTTCACCTACCCATACTCGTATCAGGAGACAGCGTCGAGGCTTTCTCAGGTCGAGCTTGCCATAGACGAGATCCTTGACGGGACAGATGAGCTTGAGGGAGAAGAGCTCATATCCGCCGCCGCTCTCAGGCTCGCCGAGTATGCCGAATTTGACTTTGAGAAGGAGCAGGCGGGCGAATATTCTCCCTGGGCTCAGGCGTACACGGCCTACGGCGCCCTTGTTCAGAGAAAGGCCGCCGGAGAGGGCTTTGCCCTCGCAATGAAACGGATACTGGCAAGAAGAGGTCTCGACTGCATCGTAGTCCGCGGCGAGCTTGACGGAGTTCCTCATTCCTGGAACATTGTGTATTTAGACTCCGGTGAGCCGAGGCATATTGACGTCTCTCTTGTAGACCCCGAGGCAGGAGAGCTCGGTTTTTATACCGACGGGGAGCTTGGAGACGGCTATAGCTGGTCGGGCGACTATCCCGTATGCTCCTTTGATGCTCAGCCGGAAGCAGAAGAAGCCTCTTGACAAAAGAGTTATAATAATTATCGGAATGTATTTTTGAAGGAAGGTTTATTAAATGACTACAGTTGATATTTTCTCCGGCTTTTTAGGCGCCGGAAAGACCACTCTTATTAAAAAGCTCATAAAAGAGAGCTTCAAGGGCAAGCGCGTCGTCCTCATCGAAAACGAATTCGGCGAGATCGGCATCGACGGCAGCTTTCTTAAGGAGAGCGGCATTAGAATAAACGAGCTGAACGACGGCTGCATCTGCTGCAGCCTCGTCGGCGATTTCCGCTCCGCCCTCAGGGACGTGATCGAGAAGTACGAGCCAGAGCTCATCCTCATCGAGCCGAGCGGAGTCGGAAAGCTCTCCGACGTCACCCGCGCCGTTGAGGGCGTTGCGGGCGAGCTCCCGATCGAGCTTCGCTCCTTCGTAGCCGTCGCGGACGCGAAGAAGGTCCGTATGTATATGAAGAACTTCGGCGAGTTCTACGACGATCAGATCAGCCACGCCAGCGCGATAGTATTGAGCCGTACCAAGGGCATGGATGAGGATAAGCTTGCCGCCGCCGTCGCCCTCATAAGGGCGAAGAACCCCACGGCGAGCATAGTCACCACGGACTGGGATCTCATAACCGGAGATCAGATCCTCGAGGTGCTGCACGGAGGCAGCGACTTCGTTTCCGAGCTCCGCGAGCTTGCCAGAAAGGCAAACGAGGAAAGAGCCGACGAGGATGAGGAGCATGAGCATCATCATCACCATCATCATCACGATAACGACGGTGACGAAGACGAGCACGCGCATCATCATCACCATCACGACGACGATGACGATGAAGACGAGCACGAGCATCATCACCACCATCCCCACGATGACGATGATGACGACGAGCATGAGCACCATCATCACCACCATCATCACCACGGGCACGACGCCGACGAGGTGTTCGTGAGCTGGGGCGTTGAGACGGCGAAGAAGTTTACGAAGGCCGAGCTTGAATCCGCCATCGCGGAGCTTGACGCCGGGCTTTACGGCGCCGTTCTCCGCGCGAAGGGCATCGTCGACGGCGGAGACGTCTGGTACGAGTTCGATATGGTACCCGGCGAGCTTGAATTCCGCGAGGCAAAGCCGGACGTTATCGGCAAGCTCGTCGTTATCGGCTCGAAGCTCGACACCGGTAAGATCGCCGAGCTCTTCGGAGTATAAGGAGCTACGATATGCCAAACAAAGAGATACCCGTTTATCTTTTCGTCGGTTTTCTTGATTCCGGCAAGACCCGCTTCGTTCAGGAAACTCTTGAGGATCCGAGATTCGACGCAGGCAAGAACACCCTTCTCCTCGTCTGCGAGGAGGGCGAGGAGGAGTATAACCCCAAAAAGTTTGCCTTCCCCGGCGTCACCGTGAGCTACCTTGAGGATAAGTCTGAGCTGAATCCCGAAAATCTTTCCCGGCTCGAGGCCGAGGCAAAGGCGGGAAGGGTCGTCATAGAATATAACGGTATGTGGACGATGCAGGAGCTCTACACCTCCATACCGGAAAACTGGGTGATTTATCAGTGCCTTATGACGGCGGACTCGAAGACGGCCCTGACCTACGCAAGGGATAATTCGATGCGCTCGCTCTTCCTTGACAAGATAGCCCCATCCGAGCTAATAGTTTTCAACCGGGCTGAGGCCGTCGAGGCCGAAGGCGCGCACGAGGCCGAAGGCGCGCACGAGGAGCTGCACAGGCTCGTCCGTCAGGCGACGAGAAAATGCGACATCGCCTACGAGTATGCCGACGGCAGCGTTAAGTACGACGACATCCCCGACCCTCTCCCCTTCGACGTAAATGCCGACGTGATAGAGATAGGCGACGAGGACTACGGTATATGGTTCCTCGACTGCCAGGACGAGCCGGAGAAGTATAATAGAAAGACCGTCCGCTTCCTCGCTCAGGTATATAAATCCCCTAAGGCGGGCAAGAACAGCTTCGTGCCCGGCCGCTTTGCCATGACCTGCTGCGCCGCGGATATCCAGTTCGTGGGCTTCCCCTGCGTTTATGAGGACTACAGGACCCTGAACGACAGGGATTGGGTAAAGGTCACCGCGAAGGTCAATTATAAAATGCATTTCCTCTACCGCGGCAGGAAGGGCCCGGTTCTCACCGCCCTTTCGGTAGAGCCCGCCGAAAAGCCAGCGGAGGACGTAGTTACCTTCTCATAAAGGAGGCATAACCGTGAAGTTCACGAAAATACAGGGAGCCGGCAACGATTTTATTATCATAGACAACCGCACCGGCGAAATATCCCGCGAAATGTATCCCGCTCTTGCGGAGAGCCTCTGCGCCCGCCGCCTCTCGGTAGGCGCGGACGGGCTTATGATGGTCGAGCGCCCCGAGGCGGGCGGCGATCTTAAGATGGTTTTTTACAATAACGACGGCAGCGAGGGCGAGATGTGCGGCAACGGAGCCCGCTGCATCTCGCGCTGGGGCTTCGACCGCGGGCTGAATTCCGGCGAGCTTATCCGCATTGAGACCGCCTCAGGCACCGTTACCGGCAGAAGGGTCAGCGAGAGGCAGTACACGGTGAAGCTCAACAGCCCCTCGAAGATAGACCTGCACCGGGACGTATTCGGACTGGACGTTAGCTATATCGAGCTCGGCGTGCCCGGTCACCCGCATTGCATCGTTCCGTATAAGCTCTCAGGTGATAATGACCGCGACGCCCTACGCGAGCTTGGAAGAAAGCTCAGATGGTATGAGGGCTTCCCGAAGGGGGCGAACGTCACCTTCTGCGAGGTCACCGGAAAAGACGAGGTCAGGGCGCTGACCTTCGAGCGCGGGGTCGAGGATTTCACTCTCGCCTGCGGAACGGGAAGCGGGTCGACCGCCCTCGCTCTCACCCTCCGGGGCTTAGTCAGCGGGAAAAACGTAAGGATCACCGTGCCGGGAGGCGACCTCTTTATCACCGTTTCGCAAACGGACGGCGGTTGGGATATCTACCTGACGGGTCCCACAAACAAAATCGCCGAGGGCGAGATCCTCGACGAAGACTTAACGCTATAACAATAGCCGCGGGAAAGACCCGCGGCTTTTGCATTTTGTGTTATTATCGCGCCTTTACCACCCAGGCACAGGGAAGGTTTCTTCCCTGCGACGAGACGGCGGAGCAGTCGGTTATCTCCTCGCCGTCGTAAACCATAACTGCGCTTGAGCCTCCGTCGTTTCCGAGAGCGTTCCAGCAGTTATAGCGGACGAGGATGCTCGCAACCTCGGCGACCGTCGTGCCCCAGCCTGTGGCGTTCCTGCCGTCGATTATAAGGAAAAGAGTCTCCTTACTGTCGGTCTGGCCGATGGCGCTTCTCGGCTGGATGCCCATTCCGAAGCTCGACTTCGTGAATATGCGGCTCTCGCCGTTAGCTACCAGCACGGGCTTGAACTCTCCGGCGTCGCGAAGCTCCTTCGGATTGAGCTTCGTTCCTACGAGGAAGTTGTTATCGTAGTCGAAGCCGCCCATCTGATAGGACTCCTCGCCGTATTTCTTATGTACGACCTTGCCGTTTGAAACGATGAGGCCGATGGCGTGCTCAAGGTTGCCGGTACCGTTTCCGGTTTTGCCGTCGCCCTTCGAGTCAATGAACGGATTTGCGTTTATACCGAGGATACCCCCGTTTCTCGCGACGAAGCGGCGCACGGTGTAGCCGTACTCGGTATTCGCGGGCACGGCAGCCATTATCGTCTGCGAGCTGTCCTTAACTATCGCCAGCTTGCCCTCGTACTTTCCGTCTCTCGTCTCGCCCTTGATCTCAATTATCAGGATGCCGTTTATCGTGTCTATCGCCCAGACTCTGTCACCCTGGCGCGTCTTGATGCCCTTGTCCGCAATATCCTTGACCTTGATCGAGGGGAGGCCCCACGAGGCAAAGTTTTCCGGAAGGGTGTCCGGGTCTATCTGATAGTACTCCTCAAGGAAAGCGGCTACGAGCTCATTTCCGGTATCCGGTACTGGCTCATCCTCGTGCGTCGGATCAGCGACCGGATCGGTGGGATCGGTTATATCGCCAGGATCAGACGGCATATCGGGATCAGGCTCCTGAACGGGAGGAGCTTCCGACTTATCGATCTCGTTCTCCTTCCACTCCTCTTCCGCCTGCTTCATCACCCCGTCGATGACAGGCGCGGGGATCAGTGCGGTCGCGAGCCACTGGTGCTTAAAGGTGCTCATCGCGCTCGAGATAAAATACTCTCTCCATCTCGTAATAAAAGGCGTCGGCGAATATACGAAGGTGCCCCAAATAATCACGCAAATAAGCGCGAGGCACATTATAACAGTGAGCGGCTTCGGCACTCTGCGGCCCGAGCGCGAAGACCTTCCGACGCTTCTTTTCGGCTCACTGTCCATAACGGATACGGCGCTGTCCGAAGAACGGACGCGCTTTTTCTCATGCTTTCCTCTTGCCAACTTACCCACCTCCCTGTTTTCTATGTATGTTTAAAAATGATAGTAAATGATGATCGATTCCGCAAGCGCCGTTGGATCAGCGTTTACTAAAAGTGAAAGCCGCAGACCTATTGAGTCCGCGGCTTTTGGAGCGGCTTACGAGGCTCGAACTCGCTACCTCCACCTTGGCAAGGTGGCGCTCTACCAGATGAGCTAAAGCCGCACGCACAACAAGAAGCGTTTTGTATTATAGAGTATGTCGCGGAATTTGTCAAGGCTTTTTTTCTTGGGACGAAAAAGCCGCCCGCTTTTGCGGGCGGCTCTGGATGCTCAGCTGTTTCTTACTCGGACGAGGACCTGGTTTGAAACGCCGCCTATCGTAACGGTGACGTAAGCCCTGCCGGCGCCGACTGCGGTTATCTCGCCGCTCTGGAGAACCGTAATAACGCTCTCGTTCGAGGTCTCCCAGACGGCCGTGTCGGTAACGCCGTCCGGCGTGACCTTGAAGTCGAGGGTATACTTATCGCCGCGGTTAAGGCTGAATTCGTAAATATCAAGATCCTTATTATACACGCCGGCACGCTTCCCGTTCGACGCATTGACTATAACGACGCTCTGCGGCTTGACGGCGGGCGTCTCGACGGGCTCCTCAGGCTCAACGGGCTGCTGCTGCTCGTGATCTTCAGGCTGAGTCGTGCTGCCGCCGGGATTCAGCGGGTTCGTCTTATCGTCGGTCTCCACCGGATCCTTCTGCGCGTCTGGATCGGCGTCCTGCCCATCGACCTTCGTCTCCTGTCCGGAGGAGCTGCCCTTACTGTCGCTTGCCGGCTCAGTATTTCCGCTCGTGGCAATAAGAACGATGACTGCTACTATTAAAACTACGAGAAGAAGGATGCCGAGGATCACCTTCCACATTGAATTGTCGTTGGGAACGGCGCGGTTGGACTTAACGTATCTTCTGGCTCCGCAATAGGGACATTTCGTCCTGAGCCCCGAATATTTCCTGTCGCACCGGGAGCATTTCGCCTGAGGGATAAGTGCCATATCAAAACCTCCTATGTAGTCGTTCCGAGGAACGGAAAAATTTTTCTCCTTATACAGATGATATTTTACACCATCGTACCCGTTTCGTCAATCGGAATAAAAAAAATTTCCGTGAGAGCGACAAAATTATTTCTATTGTCCTTTTATTTTGACTCCGATTTTGATATACTTGTTCCGACGTTTGAAGAAAAAAATGGGAGGTATAAGCCATGCTAAAAATGCCTGAGCTTTTCGGTTCCAAGGTCTTTAACGACGCCGTTATGAAAAAGCGTCTGACTCCCGAGACCTACGCAACGATGAAAAAAACGATAGACGAGGGCAAGCCCCTCGACGCCTCCGTCGCCGATCAGGTGGCGCAGGCAATGAAGAACTGGGCGGTGGAGAACGGCGCCACCCACTTCACCCACTGGTTCCAGCCGCTCACCGGTATAACCGCCGAAAAGCACGAAAGCTTTCTTTCGCCGCAGGCGGACGGCACCGCGATAATGAAATTTTCCGGCAAGGCTCTTATAAAGGGCGAGTCGGACGCCTCCTCCTTCCCCTCCGGCGGCCTTCGCGCCACCTTTGAGGCGAGGGGCTACACCGTCTGGGATCCCACGAGCTACGCCTTTATAAAGGGTACGACACTCTGCATACCGACCGCCTTCTATTCCTATTCCGGCGAGGCTCTTGATCAGAAGACCCCTCTACTGCGCTCGATGCAGGCTCTTGAGGATCAGGCAAAGCGCGTTCTCAAGCTTTTCGGAAAGACCCCGAAGCGCGTTGTTTCCACCACCGGCGCCGAGCAGGAGTATTTCCTTATTGACCGGCAGAGCTATTACGCCCGCCGCGACCTTATGTACACGGGGCGCACTCTCTTCGGAGCGAAGCCGCCGAAGGGTCAGCAGCTTGACGATCACTATTACGGTATGATCCGCCTTCGCATCGAGGACTATATGCGCCAGCTCGACGACGAGCTCTGGCAGATGGGCGTCGCCGCAGCGACGGAGCATAACGAGGTCGCTCCCGCTCAGCACGAGCTTGCGAGCCACTATAACACGTCGAATATCGCCTGCGACCACAACCAGCTCACCATGGAGGTTATGCGCAAGGTCGCGAAGCGCAACGGGCTCACCTGCCTGTTCCACGAGAAGCCCTTTGCCGGGGTGAACGGTTCGGGAAAGCACCTGAACTGGTCGCTCTCCGCCGACGGGAAGAATCTGCTCGATCCGGGCAGCACCCCGAGCGAAAACCTGATTTTCCTCATCTTCTTCTGCGCAGTTATCAAGGCGGTCGACGATTATCAGGAGCTTCTTCGCATAAGCGTAGCCACGAATTCGAACGATCAGCGTCTTGGCGGAAATGAAGCGCCCCCGATGGTTATCAGCGTTTTCATCGGCTCTGAGCTTGACGCGATACTTAAGGCGATTGAGTCCGGCGAGCGTTACACCGAGCACGACGCCGGCCTTTTAGGAATGGGCATCGACGTTCTGCCGACGATACCCAAGGACTCCACCGACCGCAACAGGACGAGCCCCTTCGCCTTTACGGGCGACAAGTTCGAGTTCAGAAGCCCGGGAGCTTCCGTAGCCATAGCGAACGCCAATTCCGTTATAAATACCATAGTCGCGGAATCCCTCCGCCTCTTCGCGAACGAGCTTGAGTCCGCTTCCGATGTCAATACCGCCGTAGCCCAGCTCATTAAGCGCACGGTCACCGACCACAGGCGCATAATCTTCAACGGCAACGGCTATTCCGACGAATGGCGCGAGGAAGCGAAGGAGCGCGGCCTTTCCGCCTTTTCCTCCGCAGCCGAGGCGATACCCCACCTTCTCGATGAGAAGAATGTCCGCGTTTTCACCCGCCACGGGATTTACACCGAGAAGGAGCTTAATTCCCGCTGCGAGATAATGCTCGAGAGCTACGTTAAGACGATGAACATCGAGGCTCTTACGATGCTCGAGATGGCAAGACAGGATATAATCCCCGCCTCGATCCGCTGGTCAGGCGAGCTCGCCGAGGTGTTCTCCAAGAAGTCCTCCGTCCTCCCGATAGTTAGCTGCAAGGCCGACGAGGCTCTGCTCGGCAGGGTCTCCTCTCTCTCCGGCGAGATTTACACCCGCACGGAAGCCCTGAGCGAAGCCATTTCCGGCGCCGCCGAGTTAGCCGACGAGGCCGAGCTTGCTATGTATTACAGGACAGTCGTCCTGCCCGCAATGGACGCCCTCAGAGCCGCCGCGGACGAGCTTGAGTCGATAACGCCCCCCGATCTCTGGCCCTTCCCGAGCTACGGAACGATCCTTTTCAGAGTTTGACAGTCTATTGCCCCGTGCTTTCTGCACGGGGCTTTTTCATATTTGCTTGCTTATTATGAAAAGTTAGTTTAAAATGGAGAATAGCTTTATTATTGAAAGGAGCATACCGCTATGAAGCTTCGCTTAAGACGCTCATTCGCGTTTATTCTCGCTCTTGTGCTGGCCGCAGCGAGCCTTTCCCTCGCCGCCTCGGCAAGCTCTGCCGTACCCGGACTGCACGGGGATTTGGTTCCCTATCGGAATTACACCGGTGAGACCACCGAGCTTATCGCATATTCCGAGCTTGAACCCTTCGCCGGGAAGTATTACTATCCCTCCACCCAGGGCTATCTTGCCTATCTCGTCGCGCCGGAGGACTGGTTATATAACTACGACGCCGACGATATCCTCGATTACTGGCATCTGGACTTTACTCCCTCCGTTTCAAACGGCGAGGGCTATGCGGAATACGATTATGAAAACGACTACGTCCACACCGCCGCGATAATCGACTTTGACGGCAACGGGGTTTACGAGCTGTTGGTTATCCACGGCAACATTTTCAGCATCTCCTGGGAGCTTTATGGTTTCGACGGAAGCGAGGCCTATGTTATGGCCCGCGATACTTACGAGCCTGCGGGACATACCGAAGTATCCTTCTCTATCTGGGAGTACTCCTCCGGCGAGAAGGAGTTCGTGGTTTCGCAGGATTATATGCACCAGGGCTATTATGAGAACACCACCGCCCACTTCGTTGTTGACGACGAGGGCGCAGTCCCCTATTACGACGGCTTCACCGGCTACGACGGACCTGACGCGGAGAATTCCTCCTTTGAGAGGCACAACGGGGTGACGGTGGATTCCTGGGATGAGTTTGCGAAGATCATGGACGAGGTCTACGGCGACGGAAAGATGGTCGATCCCCTCTTTACAGCCGGGCTTTACGCATTCCCCCTCTTCTCCGACGACGATCCCGAGGAGCGCAGCACCTACGATCACATGAGCCTAAGCGCGATCGGAGCGCACTACACCTCCTCGGCCATTATGAAGCTGAACGGGCTTGCGAACTGCTACGGTCCCCTTCTCACAATACCCTACGTCGGCGATCCTAATGATATGAAGCTGACTGCCGAGATGGCAAAAGCCTATTCCGACGCACTCGGAGAGTCGGAGGCTGAGGCCAAAGCATATTTTGATTTCATCTCCGGCGAAAATGGGCTCTCAGAGGAGATAAAGCCCTTCACCGTTGCCTCCCTCTTTGACGCGGGCGGCGGCATCCCCGCGATGGTCGTGCTTTACGGTATGGATATGGGCTACACCTGGCAGAATCTTTCACAGATGTACGGCTTTATGCCGAACAACTATTCGATCTACGTTTGGAACGGCAAAGAGGCTGAGCGCATAGTAAACAACGCTGTCAATGCGGATCACATCTTCGTCAGCGACGGTGTTTTGTACCTCTATGACGTTCGGTCAAACGGCGGGATTGAGGACGATGGACCTCTATTCGTTCAGAAAGATATCATCTATCCGCTTGGCAACGGTACCGTTGATCTCTCCAGCCCCACGGAATATGAGTTTATAACGTTCTTCGGCGAGGAATACGGCGGCAAGGCTCCGACCGTCTCGCAGTTTAAGGAGAACGTCGAGGGCACGAAATACGCGGATTACGATATGAGCGAGCTCTCCGACGAAGCTTGGAACCTCGAGTACATATACGCCTCCGAGGCTTACTACGTCGCCGCAAAGGACGGAAAGCTTCTTGCCGACAACCCGCGCTACGATTACGAGCAGCTTCTCGGCTTCGGCTCATACCGCGCGACCGACGTTTCCTATTGGTACACCGGGATCTGGGGCACGGCTCAGGGCGTTAGGGTCGCTCTTGAATGGTACGCGGGAGCCGAATTCCCGGCGGAATACAGTCTTGAGAACGTGATGGAGACTCAGAGCATAAGCTCTCAGGCTATCAGCGATATTGCCGCCCTCAGGTCGGAATTCGACGGCGGCGAGGCTCACGCCATTTATAAGGTGAAGGACGGAGTTTATTACCTCGTTGTCGAGCACGACTGGGTCTTCTCCGGCGTAGTCGTTCAGGAAGCAAGCGACGGCTTTAAGGCCGCAAAGACTACGGAAGGACTTATCTCCGAAGAGGAGCTTGCCGAGGTCGCGGAAGCTCTTGCCGAGGTCGAGCCCCCGGTCGAGCCGGAGCCTGAACCCGAGCCTCAGCCCGAACCGGAAGCTGATCCGGAGCCCGTTGACGAGCCGAAAAAGGGCGGCAAGGATAACGACGATCATGATGACGAGGACCTTAAGCCCGTTTTCGAGATGGAGCACCAGTTCCCGTGGATAATCGTTATCATTGCCGCTGCAGGTCTCATAGTCTGCGGCGGCGTCGCGGCTCTTATAATCGTGCTTGTGTCGAAGAAAAAGAAAAAAGCCGCCGAGCCAAAACCGGCAGTACCTGCTCAGGTCGCGGCCGCCCCGGCAGTTTCACAGCCGCAAGCGCAGGTCACTAAATTCTGCCTGCACTGCGGCGCAAAGCTCGCTCCCGGCTCGAAGTTCTGCACCTCCTGCGGAAACAAGGTTGAATAAAATAATATCCCTCCCGAGGTTTTTCGGGAGGGATTTATTATGTCTTACGCAAGCTTTTCCCAGAGCTTCGCCCTCTCAAGCGCGGGCTTGATGGCAAAGTAAAGAGCGGGTGCGACGACCATTGCGAAAACCGCATTTATCGCCGAGGCCGGGAATTTGTTAATAACTCCCGCCGCTCCGTAGACGATGACGGTCTTCAGCATATAGAGGGCGACGTAGGTCCATGAGCCGACGACGCTTGCCGCTATCACTCTCGTCTTAGTGCGCTTCTGGGCGCCGCCGGCGACGAGCGCCGCCGCAAAGGCCATGGCGAATTTTGAGACGAAGGTTATAAGCGATTCGGCGCCGTAGCCCGCCTGCAGGTCGTAAATCGCGGAGCCGAAGCCGGCGGCAAGGCCGCCCTCGACCGGACCGAGCAGAAGCCCGGAGAGTACGCAGAGCGCGTTCGCGAAATGCACCTTTGAGCCGAAAAGCGGAAAACGGAAAAACGTCACGACGCAGATCATCGCCGCCATTATCGCTATAAACGCTATCTTCTCCGTTGTAAATTTTGGTTTGCTAATCATTGTTATCACTTCCGATTGACATTTTTTCTTGGAACGATTATGATTATAGCACCATCTGGTATGGTTAAAATACTCAGTTTTGAAATTTTTTACGGGGTCAGTTCTATGTTTAACGTGACAATTACTATTGACGAGAGCTCGGACGTCGCAATGTACGAGCAGCTTTACCGCTATTTTGTCGGCGAGATAAGCTCGGGAAGGCTTAAGTATTCCGAAAGGCTTCCCTCAAAGCGGGCGCTCTCAGAGCATCTCGGGATAAGCCGCTCGACGGTAGAGGCTGCGTATGAGCTTTTGGTCGCCGAGGGCTACGTTCTGCCGAGAGCTCGGAGCGGGTATTACGTCTCCGACTTCTCCCCCTTCAAGGCGGGTGAGCGCGCCGAAACGCAGGCTCCTGCCTGCGCAGCCTTGCCAGAGAAGCGCGAATTTGATTTTTCCACCGCCTCTGTCGACGTGAGCCTTTTCCCATACTCGAGCTGGGCGAAGCTCAACAAGGAGGTCGTCTATTCCTCACCCGAGCTCCTGCAGAGGGGCGACAGGCAGGGCGATATAGCTCTGCGCTCCGCCCTGTGCGACTTTCTCGGCCAGTACAGGGGCGTTTCCTGCACACCGGACGAGATCATAGTCGGCGCGGGCATCGAATACCTCACCGGACTTATCGTAAGGATACTGCCCGATACCGCGGTATTCGGCATTGAGGACCCGGGCTATTCGGCAACGGCGGACACCGTCCGCGCCTTTGGAAGACCCGTCAGGTATATCCCGCTTGACGGCGGGGGTATGAGCGTAAAAAGCCTCGAAAAAAGCGACGTCACCGCCGCCTACGTCACCCCGTCGCACCAGTTTCCCATGGGCGTGACCATGCCCGCCTCGCGGCGCTCGCGGCTTTTAAAATGGGCGAGCGAGGGAGAGGGGCGCTATATAATCGAGGACGATTACGATTCCGAATTCCGGTACTTTTCGCGGCCTATTCCGTCGCTGCAGGGCATGGACTCCGGCGGAAAAGTCATCTATATGGGAACGTTTTCACGAAGCCTCGCTCCATCAATAAGAATAGCCTACCTCGTGCTTCCGAAAAAGCTGATGCCGCGCTACCGCGCGCTTTACGACTACCGGCTCAGCACGGTGTCGCGCTATGAACAGGCTGTTATCGCCGCCTTTCTGAGCCGCGGGCTCTACTCCCGCTATCTTAGACGGGTCGGAAATCTGTACCGCAGGCGCAGAGCGGCTCTTATCGAGGCTCTTTCCGGAATCGAAGGCGTCAAAATAAGCGGCGACGAGGGTGGGATTCACTTTCTTCTGACGAACGGGAGATATTCCGAGGAGGAGCTCATTAAACGGGCTTCCGAGGTCGGGATAGCGTTTCGCGGCCTCAGCCCCTTCTGTCACGGTCCCGCTCCCCTCGCCTCGACACTCGTCGTTGGTTACGGCGGGCTTGAGGACGCTAAGATAAAAAAAGCGGCGGAGCTGCTGCGCTCCGCCTGGTGAAGTTTATTTTCGGCTTGTTTTCCCGTTCAGCGCACGCAGTCCCGCCGCTATGCCCCAGGTCGTAAGGAACATTCCGGCTGAAATCGCAAGCCCTATGTAGCTGCCCCAGTTAAGAAAACCGTACCAGTCGTTCGTGTTCGGCCACTCTCCCCTGCCGTTTATCAGCAGGTTTATCAGATAGAGAGCGCCGTAAGAAATCTCAGGAATAAATGCGAGGAAGGTATCGCTGAGCTTAAGCCGCGGCGCATCGAAGAAAAATGCATAGTCGACTATAGCGGCAACCGGTATGAAAAGGTGAAGCCAGAGATTTGCCCCGCTGAACATCATTTTATATCCGTAGACATGCCCGAGAAACGCCACAACGGCTGTGAACGTGAGGGCTACGGCCACCGTCGCGATATACTTAAGCCTTGCCGCCCAGCGCGGAACGCTTTTGCCCGTCAGCATAATTACGAGCGCCAGGAGCGAGGTCGCGCCCATAAACAGATTTGACTGGACCGTAAAATACTTTATGGCCCCCCAGCCTGAGCTGGAAAGAAGACCGCCCGCCGAGAGCATCATTTTCAGCCACGCATACGGAACGAAAACCGAAATAAAAATGTTTAATAAAATAGAAATCCTTTTTTTCACAGAGAATTCACCGCCTGGCGCTTGATAATTGTCCGGGTTTTTGCTATAGTTTACCATTGAAATGAAAAATAATCAAGAAGGGAGAGAGCGCGGCTGATGAAAAAGCTGAAAAAGCTCAGATGGACTCACATCTATATTGCAGTTCTATTTCTCTTTACCGTTTTCATCGCCCTCGACACCTTTGTCATATCATATTCCGAAAAGGACGGCTCCCAGGTTGACGAGAGTATGTTTGAGGATCGGAAGGACAGCGAAGAGTCTAAAAACCCCTGGCTCACTCCCCGCAGCGAGGACGAAGATTCGGACGGGATCTATTACCCCATCGTTACCGAAAACTCGTATCAGACGGAAAATTTCTCCGTCATCATCTCCGAGCTCCGGAAATATGACACCTCAATCTACGTCGCCGAGGTCAAGGTAAGCTCTGCGCGATATCTAAAGACCGCGTTCGCAAACGACACCTTCGGAAGGAACGTGACCGCCATCACCTCCGAAATTGCGGAGGATCACGGGGCGATTTTCGCCGTAAACGGCGATTATTACGGGGCGCGAGAGAAGGGCATCGTTATCCGAAACGGCATTCTCTACCGCACCCAGGCCGATTCTTTCGACCTTCTTTGCATTTATGCCGACGGAAGCTTTAAGATATACCAAGAGGGAGAGCGGGACGCAGAGGCTCTTGTCAAAGAAGGAGTTTGGCAATGTATGACCTTCGGCCCGGGCCTTATTGAGGACGGTGAGATAACCGTTTCCGACGGTCAGGAGGTAAAGTTCTCTATGCAGTCCAATCCCCGCACCGCGATTGGAATAGTCGACGAGCTGAGCTACATCTTCGTCGTATCCGACGGCAGGACGGACGAGAGCCGCGGGCTCTCGCTTCTCGAGCTTGCCGAGGTGATGCAGGAGCTGGGCGCAGTAACAGCCTACAACCTCGACGGCGGCGGCTCATCGTCTATGTACTTTAACGGACGGGTCGTCAACAATCCGACGAGCTCCGGGGCGTCTATTCAGGAAAGGGGCGTGAGCGACATTGTCTATATCGGCTAAGAGCTCGCGGCGCCGGCTCGCCGTTAACCTTATCCTCTATGTCTGCGCCACGGCCTTCTGCGCCCTTTTCGGCGCCGTCTATGAGTTATTCAGCCACGGGGTGTATTCATATTATATGATATACGCCTTCGCGATTCCGCTCTGTCTCGGAGTCATTCCGCTCAGCTTCATAATTGCCGGAGTCGGCCGCGTACCCAGTAAGGCCGTCCTCTCCTTCTATGACTGCGGGGTCGCCACCCTCACGGTGGGGAGCATTTTCAAGGGCGTGCTTGTTATCTACGGCACGACGAACAGGCTCTCGACAGTCTACCTGCTCGCCGGAATACCGCTTATCGCGATAGGTCTGATCCTATACCTCGCCCCCTCCGCTCTGACCGAAGAATAACAGAAACAACAGGAGAAAACTAATGAAGCTTAAATATATGAAGGTCTTTGACGGGGATATGTCAAAGCTCCCGAAGCGCGAGGTTGAGGGCTCCGTTCAGTTTAAGGAGCCCGAGGATATGAACAAATTCGCCCTTTTGGCGAACGTTCTGAGTCTCGTTCTTACCGTCGCCTGCCTCGTGCCCGTCATTATCCTCTCGGGCGGCCTCGGCTCCCTTTACAACAGCTTTGAGTCCACGCTTCTTCATATCGTTGCCGCCCTCGCTCTGTGCCTTTTAATTATGCCGATCCACGAGTGCGTACACGCCTCTTTTTTTAAGGATGAGGTGCGGTTTTACACCTATCTCAAGAAGGGGCTGATGTTCGTCGTCGGCACCGAGGATATGACGAAGGCTCGCTTTACGGCAATGTCCCTTATGCCGACTATACTCTTCGGCTTTATCCCCTTCGTCCTCTTTTTCTTCTTCCCCTCCCAGCTTTGGCTCGGACTCACCGGCGCTTTCAACATCGGGGCTGGAACGGGAGATTTTATCAACGTATACAACGCTCTCACGCAGATGCCGAAGGGCGCTCTGACCTATATGAGCGGACACCACTCATTCTGGTACGTCCCAAAAAGCAATAAGGAGATTTAAAATGAAAAAATACGTAGCTGTTCTTATCGCTCTGTTATTAGTTTTATCTTCCGTCACGGCGTGCGGCAGCGCTCCCGCTCCGGCGTCTGATCCTGATGAAGATCCGGCGGTCGTTGAGCCTACTCCCGAACCTGAACCCGAACCGGAGCCCGAACCGGAGCCCGAACCGGAGCCGGAGCCCGAGCCTGAACCCGAACCCGAACCGGTCGAATACGATGACCCATACGCCGAATACACCGACGATGGCTACCGCCCGATGATGTGGCGCGTGACGGACGGAGAGGGGCATGAGCTATATCTCTTCGGCACCATCCACGCGGGCGACGACAGGATGAACTCAGTAATGAAGATGGTGACCCGCGTTCTTGACGGGTGCGACGCTCTCGCAGTCGAGTTTGACACGGTAGCCTACAACAGCGATACCGAGACCGCGATGAAGGATATGATGCAGTTTCTTTACAGGGACGGAACGACGATATCCGACCATATGTCTGAGGAGCTGTACGAGAGGGCGGTAGCCCTTCTGGAGGAAGCTAAGGCATACAATCCGGTGCTTGAGTATTACAACACCGCGATGTGGTCGCTCCTCTGCGAGCAGGCGGCAGCCGCGCTTTACGCAACGATAGACTTTGAGAACGCGACCGAGGCGCATCTCATAAACTTTGCCTATTCCCACGGAAAGCCCGTACACAGCGTCGAGTCAGCCTCATTCCAGTACGCTATGATGAACGGCTTTCCCGAGGAGCTCAACCTGATGATGATTGAGGACACTCTCGAGGGGCTTGACGAATACGGAGAGAGCCTGAACGAGCTTTTCGACACTTGGCTCAGCGGCGACTACGACGAGATCTGCAAGCTCGCGCTCTCAGAATACGACGAAGAGGCTCTCACCGAAGAGGAGCTTCAGATGCTGAAGGATTACGATAAGGCTATGCTCGACGACAGGAATCTCGGGATGGCTGAAAAAGCGAAGGAATACCTCGCAAGCGGCGAGACCGTTTTCTTCGCAGTCGGCACGGCGCATATGCTGGCCGAGCCCGGTATAGTTAACCTGCTCCGCGAGGCCGGATATACGGTTGAAAGATACGAATACTGAGACAGAAAAAATCCACCCCGTGGGGTGGATTTTTCTATGCATCCGGTTACGCTTTTTCTAAAAGGCGCGCCTTTTTTCTTTTGGCCTCCTGCAGCTCTGTCCCTTCGGTAAGTCCCCATTCGTTCTCCAGGAGGTCGATGATCCTGTCATAGGTCTCGGCCGCCTTATTGTAATCGCCCATCACCTGATAGATATCGGCTATGCCCATCAGCTCGTCCTGGAATCTCGGCCTTCTCGGCTCATTGGCGAAGGATCGCTCGTAGTACGCGATCGCCTTTTCGTAATCGCATTTCTTCGCGTAATACTGGGCCGCCTCGAAAAGGGTGACGGAATCTTCGCCGTTCTCTGCGACAAGCTTTTCGATTATACTGTCCGCCGCGGGCTCGTCGAAACGCGCAAGCGCGATATGCGCCCGGTACACCTCGTTTGTAACGTGGCGGGAATTCTTCATAGCGCACATACGTTCGAGGACCTTCTCCGCCTCGTCGGCGCGGCTGTCAGCAAGTAGATTGTCAATAAGATAGTAGCAGCACATCAGGCTGTCGGGGTTATCCCTCGCAAGCTCCTGATAGAACTCTACGGCTGCCGTGTGGTTTGAAATGTTCCAGTCCCATGCTGCGTGACCCTCTGACTTCTGGAGCATCCATTGACAGCCCTTTTCGTTTGGCGAGAGGCGAATGGCTTCCCTGGCATAACGGCTGGTCTTCCTCGCGTAAGTCTCCATCCTGTGCCAGTAGAGATAGGCCAAAAGATCTGTCGCGCGTTTCCTGTTCTCATCGGACGAAAGCTGCGACTTTAAAAACTCCTCATACTCCCAAAAAACGTCCTGCGGAAGCTCCTCCTCAACGTCCATACGGTTTTCGATACGGTTGAAGCGCTGCTCCGCCGTAAGGTCGAACATATCGTCTATGCTGACGCCAAATATCTCGGCGAGCAGCGGGAGTGTGCTGATATCCGGCATCGCAACCGAGTTTTCCCATTTGGACACGGACTGCGCCGCGATGCCGAGCCTTTCGGCAAGCTGCTCCTGAGTGAGCCTCGCCTTCAGGCGAAGCTGCTTTATCTTTTTTCCAAGCTCCATAATAAATGCCTCCTTATGCGTCTTATTTCTGATTGCAAGCTCATTATACATAAGAGAAACGGTAGATTCAATAACTCAGCTTTCAAGTCAGCTCGCCCATTGGTGGAGTAATTCGCCAGCGTCTAAGGTGTAAAAAAGCTGACCCACAAAAGGGAGGCACTTCGTAAGGAAGTTGCCTCCCTTTGGGCTTTTGTAATCAGCCAGAATGATTGAATTGCAGGAATCAATCAAATTTGGAGGATTACATCATGGAAAAGTACATCTACAACGAAAAGAACGGACTTTGGTACGAACTGCAAGGCGATTACTACATTCCTTGCTTGAAGCTACCCGATGAAGAACAGCGTCCCATCGGCATTTGGGGACAACGGCATCTGCGGTATCTCCGGCAACACCGTAAGGCGCTGTACACAGAGCTGCAGATCACCGGCAAGCTGAACGGTTATCTTGCCGATCTGAACGAGCGGGCAGAGGATATGTTCTTTGAGCTGGTAAAACAAATGGCAGCTCAGGAGAACGTCACAGAACAACTCAAGGCCCAGAATCAAATGCTCTGGGTGCAGCGAATGAACAACATCCGGGATCGGGCTATGGAGATGGTAAATAACGATTTAATCTACGCATAAGGTTACAGCGGCGGGGAGCAATCTCCGCCGCTCTTGTCATTTGTGAAGCAAAAATGCATATAACATCTCGCTGAATAATATTGATAATCTCCGCCTAATATGTTATAATATCTATTGTCGATGATTTTGAATTAAGGAGGTTGTCATGAACTGCTCCGAAATGATAAGAGATTTACGCTCTCGCTTAGGACTATCACAGATGGAACTGGCGGAACAGTTAGAAGTCACATTCGCCACGGTCAACCGCTGGGAAAATAACCGAAGCAAACCGGCTCCTGCAGCTATGCAGCAACTGATAGAACTGTGCCGACGGTGTAATCTTCAGATAATTGAGAATGACGGTGACTACATTATCAAAGCCATCAAAGAAGATACTGCCTATTTCGAGCGCGAAGAAGAGCGCATCAGCAAGAGAAAGGCGCTGGAACTTTTTGATACCGGACTAATTGATACCTTTGAAGTTGGAACTTTTAAGGGGCTTGCACAGATTCATGGTTTCCTTTTTGGTGAAATCTATGATTTTGCCGGGAAGATGCGTACTGTCAATATTGCGAAGGGTAATTTCCGATTCGCACCGGTAATGTATCTAAAAGCAGCTTTGGACAATATTGAAAAGATGCCACAAGATACATTTGACCACATCATTGAAAAGTATGTGGAAATGAATGTTGCGCATCCGTTCCGTGAAGGTAATGGGCGTAGCACACGTATATGGCTTGATGCAATATTGAAAAAGGAAATTGGACAAGTTATTGATTGGAGCAAAGTTGATAAAGAAGACTATCTGCTTGCAATGGAACGTAGCCCAGTCAAGGATGTTGAGATCAAAGTTTTGCTTAATGCTGCCCTTACTGATCAAATTCATGATAGAGAAGTTTATATGAAGGGCATTGATGCCAGCTACAAATATGAAGGATACAATGTCTATAAAACCGAAGACTTGACTGATTAACGACGACAGGTAGAATAAATTGAGGCTATTTTGGAGGATTTTATGAACCCTGTACTGATTGCAATTGTAATTGTAATATCGTTGCTCGCGATAGCGGTGTTCGTATGGAAAATTGCGAGTGAGAATAAGGCAAAGAAAAACTATAAACCTCCCGTGGCAAGCGAGAAGCTCGTTCTACCGGAAATGCGAGATGAACAGCTTCCTGCAAAATCCGGAAAGAATCTACGGTTCTGTCCATCTTGCGGTGAACCAAATTCGGATCAATCCACTTATTGCTCCAAATGCGGCAATAAGCTCTAAATGCAGCCTTTAGAGAAATAAAGAGGATCTTGTTATGAAGTCGAACTTTCAATTTATAGAGGGATATTGGCCAGAACTCGCACAGCTCGGTGAGGCGGCAGAGGCGTACCTTTATTCAGATCCAAACGCCAGTATTTTCAAACTCGGCATACTTGGTGAGAGGGTAGTCCTTGAGTTGCTTGCTTACGAAAAAATCAGCGCAACAGAAGAGACCACGCATGCGGAGCGCATCCAGATTGCTAAACGCGCCGGGCTACTTCCTCAGAACATTGATGACATCCTGTATGCTCTACGCAAAGGGCGAAATGATGCGGTTCATAATGGTTTAGCCTCCCTCGATAGGGCTAAAACGCTCCTTCGTATGGCTCACCGTCTTTGCTGCTGGTTTATGGAAGTATACGGAGACTGGAGCTTCCAGACCGAAGAATACCAAGAACCAGAAGATTCCGCTCCCGACGCCGGGCTGCTCGAACGCCTTCAGGCGCAGGAGGCACGATTGGATGCCCTTACTCAGATCGTCGAGTCTATTCCTACGGCCGCTTCGCAGCAGGATGCCGCGGATCGTCATGAAAAGGCCGAGGAAGCAGCACGCAGTATCGAACTATCCAAGGACGAGTCCAGCTACCTTGAAGGCGAACAAGTGCGCATGGATATTTCCTGCCTGCCGGTAATCAATTTCGCCCTACAACAGAATGGGCTTCCGATCATTCGATCTATCCGGATCGATAACAACACAGCGGAAGATCTTTATGATGCGCAGCTGCGTATTGTTGCCTCTCCGGTTTTTGCCAAAGTATTTCAAAAGGAAATCAACATTATCCCGGCGAAGACACAGGTCGAAGTTAAGGACATCAACATCGTGTTGGATGCGGAGTTTCTTGCCGGATTAACGGAGAAAGTATCCGGAAGCTTCGCGGTAGAGCTATCTTGCGAGGACAAGTTGATTTGCTCTGAGAACGTTGAGGTTTCTGTGCTTGCATTCAACGAGTGGCATGGATACCGTATTTTCCCGGAGTTATTGGCCGCATTTGTAACCCCGAATCATCCTGCTATCAGCAAAATCGTTGCGCGCGCTGTCAGCTTTTTGGAAGAGTGGACGCACGATCCGTCACTCGACGCTTACCAGTCTAAGGACACCAATCGCGTGCTTTTGCAGGCTGCGGCTGTCTATAAGGCTCTGCAGGAACAGAATATCGTATACGCAGAGCCGCCCGCAAGCTTTGAAACATCAGGGCAAAGAATCCGGCTGTGCGATGAGGTTCTGGATCAGAAACTGGGAACCTGCATGGATCTCACCGTCCTGTATGCGAGCTGCCTCGAAGCGATTGGGCTGAATCCCCTCCTCGTTTTACAGAAAGGGCATATCTTCGCCGGCCTTTGGCTGGAGGAGTCGACGTTCCCCGAAAACGTTCAGGATGATGTCTCGCTTCTGACAAAAAGGCTTGCTGAAGGCTCTAAAATTCTGGCTGTTGTAGAATGCACACTTTATACCGCAGGGAAAAATGCAAAGTTTGATGAAGCCTGTCAGACGGCTGAATATGAGCTTAAGAGCAGAGATACGGTAGAGTGCTTTGTTGATGTTCGCCGGGCAAGACTCAGTCATATTTCTCCGTTGCCGGTAAGAATCCAGACACCGGACGGCTGGCGTGTCGAACGGCCAAATGCAGATAAGGATTCCCTAACCAATGCGCCGCAGCATGTATCCGCGCCAATCGATGTTTCACAAAACACTGCTCAGGAGTTTTCCAAGAAAGGATTGTGGGAGCGAAAACTTCTGGATCTTGGCATGCGGAATACTCTGCTCAATCTGCGCCTCACAAAGACGATGGTCCCGCTGCTCACGGCATCCCTGGACGATCTTGAAGATGCGCTTTCTGATGGCAGTGATTTTTCTATCTGTCCTCGGCCCACAGACTGGTTGCCGGGGAGTGGAAAAGTCGGGTTTGAGAATCTGCATATCGTGGAAGGCTATTCTGCCCTCCTGCAGTCCGAGTTCAAGAGTGGGCGCCTGCGCTCTGCACTTACAGAATCTGAACTGAATAATGCGCTGAAAAGCCTGTACCGTTCAGCTAAGTCGGACATGGAAGAGAATGGTGCTAATACGCTCTATCTTGCTCTCGGCCTCTTGAAATGGTATGAAACCAACCGGAGCATGCAGGCGCGTTATGCCCCGCTGCTGCTTGTCCCAATTGAGATGGTACGCAGGAGTGCCGCCGAAGGATATGTGATCCGGCTACGTGATGATGAAGTCCAGATGAACATCACGCTGCTCGAAAAGCTGCGTCAGGACTTCGCATTGGAAATCCGCGGTTTGGATCCTTTACCCACGGATAACAAGGGAGTAGATACCCGCCGTGTCTTTGCGACGGTGCGTCACGCAATCATCAATCAAAAGCGCTGGGATGTACTGGAGTCCTCTTGCCTTGGTATCTTTTCCTTCTCGCAGTTTGTCATGTGGAATGATATCCACAACCGTGCCGATGATCTTGCCAGGAGCAAAGTCGTCCGCAGCTTGATGGAAGGTCGTTTGACCTGGCAAGCCGAGGATATGAGTGTGGATGGGCAGGTACCGGAAGATGAAGTCCTTCTTCCTATTCCGGCGGATGCGTCACAGCTCTTTGCTATTGAATCTGCGGCAGAAGGAAAGAGCTTTGTCCTTCATGGGCCTCCGGGAACCGGCAAATCTCAGACAATCACGGCTCTGATCGCAAATGTTCTCGCAGAGGGCAAAACCGTTTTGTTTGTGGCAGAAAAGATGGCTGCACTGGAGGTCGTTCAGAAGCGTCTCTCGGCAATTGGCCTGGCACCGTTTTGCCTCGAACTTCATTCCAATAAAGCCAAGAAGAAAGACGTTTTGGAACAGTTACGACAAGCGTCCGAAGTCACCAAGTACCGTTCTTCCGGCGAATATGCTGCATCGGTGAGCCGTATCAAAGCCCTTCGGGAAGACTTGAATAAGTATGCAACTGCGCTTCACCGCCAGCAGAAGTGTGGTAAAACGCTTTTCCAGCTCATTAACGAGTATCAGGCATACGAAACCGCCCCTGAAATTAGCAGCTTTAATGTGGGGTTTATTACTGGCATCACCGATGAAAAGCTGTATGCTCTCGATATGCTGGTTGATGGCCTGGCTTCCGCAGGAAGAGCAATCGGTCATCCACGCAATCATCCCCTGTCAGCTGTCCACTGTACGGCCTATTCGCAGCAGCTGAGGAGAACTGCGGTTGACAAGGCAAATGACTACAGGGTCTCCCTGGATGATTTGAAAGAGGAGATCACGGCCTTTTCGAATACTTTGAAAAGGCAGCCTGCAATATCGTTTGATGAGATTGGGGCGCTTTCGTACGCAGCACAGTGTTTAGCGCTGTTTTCTACATATCCTAATGCATGGGTAAAGGCCTCTGATCCCATAGAGTATCTTGACCGTGTAAGGTTGTTGGCCGAGCACAAGCTCAATGTGGCTGCGTACAAAACTCGGCTGATGGCACACTGGACGGATGCAATTCTGGATATGGATGGCCGAGCTCTGTTCAATGAATTCAACCAGGTGTCAGTCAAATGGTTCTTTGGCAAGCTTCGCGGCATGAAGCAACTCCGCCAGCAACTATCTCCCGCATCAAAAGCAGATGTGAGTGATGATGCGCTTGGTCAGGATCTCGCGGATCTCGTCGCATATCAGCAAGAAAATGCCAAGGCAGATGCGCTGTTTTCAGAAATCGGCAGAGAACTCAATGATCTTGACAAGGGCGAGAACACAGACTGGAATGAAGTGGCCAAGCTTGCTGAGGAGGCCAGAAATACTGTAAAGAGATCTCGCTTTATCAGCGAGGATGATTCTCTGCGCACAGAATTTGGAACAAATCAGAGAGCTATTGAAAGTGCGAAGAGTTTTCTTAACGTCTGGAACGTAATGCTCCAGAAAAAGAGCGTATTTTATGGATTATTGGATCTGCAAACAAAAGAGGATAACGAATGGATCGACACTGAAAAGAATCTCTGCAATCGGATTTCGTGCAACGCAGATCAGTTGAGGGAATGGGTACTGTGGAACAAGGCGTCTTCCGAGGCTTTGATTGCGGGGTTAGACCCTGTAGTAATATCATACATTTCCGGCCTGGATCACGAATCCGTTATTCCGGCATACAAGAAGGCTGTTTATAAGGGGCTGGCTATAGACGCCATCGAGTCTGATGACGCGCTGAACCTGTTCTCCGGGAATGACTTTAACGTGAAGATCGCGCAGTTCCGGAAAATCGACAGTGAGCTGACTGAGCTTTCCAAGAGCGAGATCTACTGCCGTCTTGCAGCTAAAGTTCCAAATTTCACTACGGCGTCAGTAGGAAGCTCTGAAACTGGTATCTTGCAGAGAGCGATCCGGAGCGGTGGACGCGGCATCAGCATCCGTAAACTGTTTGAGCAGATTCCGAATCTGCTTCCCAAGCTCTGTCCGTGCATGCTGATGAGCCCAATCTCTGTGGCGCAGTACCTGGATCCGAACAGGAAGCCTTTCGATCTTGTCGTGTTCGATGAGGCGTCTCAGTTGCCCACAAGTAAAGCTGTCGGCGCGCTCGCGCGTGGCGAGAATGCCATAATTGTCGGCGACCCCAAGCAGATGCCGCCTACATCGTTCTTTGCTTCCAGCACAACGGACGATGATCATCTGGACGAAGAAGACATGGAAAGCATCCTTGACGATTGCCTCGCTCTGAATATGCCACAGACCCACTTGCTTTGGCACTACCGTAGCAGGCATGAAAGCTTAATTGCCTTCAGCAACAGCCAATTCTATGACAACAAGCTGTACACGTTTCCCTCTGTCAACGACAGAGAATCTCACGTGAGGCTTGTTCATGTAGACGGCGTCTTTGAGCGCGGCGGCAAGAGAACCAACCGAGCGGAAGCTGAGGCGGTTGTCGCAGAGCTGAAGCGCCGCTGCCATGATCCTGCCTGCTCTGAAAAGAGTGTCGGTGTTGTTACCTTCAACATCTCTCAGCAAAATCTAATTGATGACCTACTGACTGACGCCTGCAAGGACGATCCTCAGCTTGAAGAGTGGGCGTACAATTCCAAGGAACCGCTGTTCATTAAGAATCTTGAAAACGTACAGGGTGATGAGCGAGACATCATTCTCTTCTCCATTGGCTATGGGCCAGACAGAGAAGGAAAGATCTCTATGAACTTTGGCCCACTTAATCGCGAAGGCGGATGGCGTCGCCTTAACGTCGCTGTTTCCCGTGCCCGTTATGAGATGATCGTATTTGCCACGCTTACGCCAGATCAGATCAATCTCTCCCGTACAAGTGCTGCGGGCGTTGCTGCTCTCAAAGAGTTTATGGAGTTTGCCGCAAGCAATCATATGGCAGAGACGGAAAGCAGTGTTTCTACCAATGTGAAGAGCACAAGCGGAATTGCTGACGCTATTTGCACCGCACTCAAGGAACAAGGGTATGAAACAGACCGCGCTATCGGTGAATCTGCCTACAAGATTGACATTGGTGTTGTTGATCCAGCCAATCCCGAAAGGTATTTGCTTGGTATTCTGCTGGATGGCAGAGGCTATGAAGCGGCCAAGACGACGAGAGACCGCGAGCTTGCGCAAATCAATGTCTTGCAGGGGCTTGGATGGCGCATCACCAGGGTATGGACAATGGACTGGTGGGACAACAGCGAAAAAGAGATTGTGCGTATCCTGCGAGAAATCCATGAGGCGGAAGAAGCAGCGAGTGAGTCTCTATCCCCGGAGGAATTCTCTGCGGTGGTTGATCAATCTCCCAAGAAAAACATGCCGGAGATATCCCGTAGTAAAGACGATGGCAGTAATACGCCGCCTCAGGCGAAGACCATAAAGGCCACCCCTGCGCAGAAGACAGACGATGGCGTGGTTTTAAAAGGCGTCGTTCAGAATGTGGCTGTTGAAAAGAAACCCGTAACAGTTTACAGAGCCGCGCAGCTTCCTGGAAGCTACATGTCACCGGATGACTTTATTACGCCAACATATAGACATCGTAATGATGTTGCCCAAAGGGTCATGACGGTCTTGGACATTGAAGGGCCAATCAGTGAGCCGCTTCTGACTAGACGCGTTGTGCAGAGCTATTCTATCGCTCGTGCTGGAAGTCGAATTCAGCAGTTCATGAGCAGTATTTACAAATCGATGAACATGAACTTCACGACGCAAGGCGGAGACAGGTTCTTCTGGAAGCCCACGCAGAATCCGCATACCTACACCGAATTTCGCGCCAATGGCGAGGGAGACAGCAAACGAGATGCGAAGGAGATTCCTGTTCAGGAGGCAGCCAATGCTGTTTGCCGAGCCCTGGAAGACCAATTTAGCCTCCCTCAAGAGGATCTGATTCGTGCTGCCGCAAATCTTATGGGGATCAGCAGAATCGGCACAGCAGTAAATGCCCTCTTCATGGGCGGGATTGTCTGGGCAGAAAGCGAAAGAAGAATTAGCAAATCCAGTAATGGGAACTGGATGCTGCAAGAGGATCTGTGATAAGACAAGATAGCTAACGCTTTATGCTTTCATCTTCAAATCATTCCTTTTTGCTTGACAATCGCACAAATGTTCTGTAAAATAACTTATACTCCATTTTTGGGAGCACACAACTGAATATGCGAGAAGCAATGATTATGCGTGGCTCATGCCACGGGTTGCGGCGCGCCTGAGCTGCCGCTAACGCTTCGGCTGCTACCAAACGCCGACGCTGTCCGCCTGTTTTCAGCCTGTTGACAGGACGGTGTACAAACAGGCTTCGACTTGTCACAAAGCCGATTTACATGACTTCTTGCTTTGAAAGGATATTTCTATCCTTTCGGCAGGGGGCTCATGTAAATCGGCTTTTTTCTATTTGCCAGAAAAAAGCGAAAAAAGTTTCTGGCATTTTCCCGAAAAAGTTCCAAGAGGGATAGTAGAGGGAACTGCCTCAAAGGAAAACTGAATGACCGTCCGAACAGGATATGACCGTGCCATGACTCCCCTCCGAAAAATGGGGTCCCCGCAAAATCGAAGATTTTGAGGGGAGAGGAGGCGCAGCGGAATGAGCGAGACCTGCCGTTTACGGCGGGGCGAGTGATATGAAGCTTGTGTCGACGAAGCGCAGCGACGCTCCGGTGAGACTCCGGGGCAGGAACGATGTTCGGAGAGAACGGCGAAAGAGATCGGCTGCGGGCAGGGATACCCCTGTCCACAGTAGTAGCGAGCATCGGATTTTGCCCCCCAAATCCAGATCCACAGCCTCCCGGTCTGTGGACCTTCTCAGGGCGTGTCGCCCTATGACCCTGCAAAGAACAAGTATTTTAACTCAAAGAGATGATGATTATGAAAAATGAAACGGTCCGTATTCGTGTACGGCTGACCGAAGAAGAGAAAGAAAAGCTGGAACGGGACGCCGCCCTGTGTGGCCTCTCACAGGCTGAATATGTCCGCCAAGTCTGTAAAGGTAAGAAGCCAAAGCCGCAGCCCGGCCCTGACTTTTGGGGTCTGTTGGAGGAGCTGTACCACCTCCACGGCAGCCTGCAAAAATGTGTGCACTTCCTGCCCGAAGCCGCAGCAGAGTGCCACCGGATCGAGACGCTGATTCTCACCCTCATGGAGGTGGCGTAATGGCAACGACAAAGCTATGGCACATCAAGGGCCGACTGAAAGACCTCCTGGCCTATGTGGAGAACCCGGAAAAGGCCATGGCGGAGAAGCCGGACCTCCAGCCTCTGTGGGACGTGCTCTCCTACGTGCAGCGTCCCGCCGCCACCAAACAGGGCGAATATGTCACCGCTGTCAACTGCCTCAAAGAAATCGCCCTTCAGCAGATGATCCAGACCAAGAAACGCTTCGGCAAGGAGGATAAGTATATCGCCTGGCACGGGTATCAGAGCTTCAAGCCCGGCGAGGTGACGCCGGAGCTCTGCCATGAGATCGGGGTGAGGCTGGCAAAGGAGATGTGGGGTGACCGCTTCCAGATCATCGTGACCACACACCTGGATAAGGGCCACCTGCACAACCACTTCTGTTTCAATTCCGTGTCCTTCCGGGACGGTGGCAAATACAACTACTCCAAGGCGGAGCAGCAGCGGCTGCGGGAGCGCTCCGACAGCCTGTGCCGGGAATACAGCCTCTCGGTGATAAAGAATCCGCATAAGGCTCCGTCCCGACAGGTCTGGCTGGATGAAAAGGCCGGGAAGCCAACCCGCTACAATGTCTACCGGGAGGACATACACGAGGCGATCATCTACAGCAGAAATCCTCGACTCATGGAAGCATACCTCCGGCGCAAGGGATATATCACCGACTTCACCGGGAAGCACTGGAAGGTGCGCCTGCCGCAGTATGAGCACTTCACCCGGCTGGACACGCTGGATGAGCGGTGGACGCCGCAGGAGATCTCCCGATATATGGGTGGTGCAGCCTCCTTCGGGAGCAGACCCGCACGGATCGATTATCCGAGGCAGATGCCGCAGGAGCTGCACGACTGGTTCAAGCCCTTTGTGCGGACGAGCCATATCTACCGGCAGTATCTCCACTACTGTTATCTGCTGGGAATTCTGCCCAGGAATACGGATTACAAACCCACCAGTCCGTATCTAAAGGAGGATCTGAAAAAGCTGGACACCTTCACCGAGCAGGTGCGGTATATGGGTAAATACCGCATTGAGACGCTGGCGGACCTGTATGCCGACAGGAAGCAGCTTATAACGGAATTGGCGATGCTGACCGATCGGCGGCGAAAACTGCAAAACAAGATCCGCAGAGCGACGCCGGAGGCAAAGATCACCCTGCGGAAGGAAAAAGCCGATGTTACCGCCCGGATCACCGAGCTGCGGAAACGGCTGAAGTTGAACGAGGGGATCGAGGAGCGATCCCTCCAAATGAAAGAAAAGACCGATCTGCTCTATGCCAACGAATACCGGGCCCAAGAGGAGCAACAGAGAAAGAAATACGGAAGGGAGCGTGACGCAAGATGAAATACGACAACGAATCAAAGAAAAGCCCCGAGCTGGAACAGGCAATTCAGGAGATCACAGACCTACTCGCCGCCATGACAAAGGAGCAGCGGCTGGCATGGTTCAAGCGGACCATGTACGCCGAGCCGCTGGCCTTCATCCGTGAGATCGACGGCACGGTATACGCCGTGAGATCCCATTTCCAGCCGGACGCCGGTGAGAACATCACCGAAAAGATCGGACGGATTCTGTCAAAACCCTCACTTTAAAGCATTGAAGTTAGCGGCTGGATATGATATACTTGCCTTACCTGCAAGACGATCATATCTGGCTGCGGAAAGGAGATTTATGAGTAAACAGTCAGATAACAAAATCACGGCCCTATACTGCCGCCTGTCCCGTGACGATGAACAGGAAGGTCTGTCGGGGTCCATCAAGAATCAGAAATCCATCTTACAGAAATACGCAGACGACAATCATTTTTCGAATCCCAAGTTCTTCGTAGATGACGGCTGGTCCGGCGTCACCTTCGCAAGACCGGCATTCACGGAGATCATGGAGTTGGCCGAGAAAGGCATGATCGGAACCTTGATCGTAAAAGATCATTCCCGCTTGGGCCGTAACCGTCTGATCGTAGGACAGCTTTTGGAGGAGGAGTTCGACCGGCTGGGCGTGCGGTATATCGCCATCATGGACAATATCGACACGGCAAAGGGGATCAGTGATCTGGTCCCGATGCAGGACCTGTTCAACGAGTGGCACGCCAAGAACACGAGCCAGAAGGTACGTAACGTCTTTCGGAACAAGGGCATGTCCGGCGCACCGCTGACCACCAACCCGCCGTATGGCTACCGAAAAAGCCCGGAGAGCACGAAGCAGAACGTACAGTGGATCGTGGACGAGCCTGCGGCAGAGACCGTAAGGCAGATCTTTGCATGGTGCGTGGAGGGCCTGGGTCCAACGCAGATCGCCAAACGCCTGAAAGCCGCCAAGGTGATGACACCGACGGAGCATTGGAGCAACGTCGGCAAGAAATGCAGCAAACCGCCCGCCGTTCCGTACAACTGGTGTTCAGCCACGGTAGCGGATATCCTTTCCAAGCAGGAATACTGCGGCGATACGGTCAACTTCCGGTATACGACCCGTTCCTTCAAGAACAAGAAGAAGATCGACAGACCGCAGGAGGAGTGGAAGGCCTTCCCGGATACCCACCCGGCGATCATCGACCGTGAGACGTTCCGGCTGGTGCAGGAGCTTCGGCAGCACAGGCGCAGACCGACCAAGACAGGGATTGTCAGCCCGTTCTCCGGCCTCCTGTACTGTGCCGACTGCGGCGAAAAGCTGTACTATGGAGCCACCAACAATTATAAGCGTGAGCAGGCGTTTTTCTTCTGTTCGTCCTACCGCAAAGCAACGGAATCCTGCACGGCTCACTTCATCCGGGAAAAGGTCGTCTTTGAGCTGGTGCTGGAGAGTATGCAGCGAGTGCTCAAGAACGTGCAGGTCTTCGAGAAGGAGTTTGCACGGAAGCAGATGAAATGCTACAGCGAGGACAAGAAAAAGGAGCTTGCGGAAAAGCGCCGGGAGTTGAACAAGGCCAAGCGGCGTATTTCTGAGATCGACGGACTGATCCAAAAGCTCTACGAGGACAACGCCAAGGGCAAACTCTCTGATGACCGCTATGCCACGCTGTCCATGGCCTACGAGGAGGAGCAGCAGAAGCTGAAAGCCGCCCTCCCTGAAATGCAGACCTATCTGGAAACCGAGACGGACAAGACGGAGAATCTGCAGCGGTTCATCGACAAGGTGAAGCAGCTCACCGAGATCAAGGAGCTTACGCCGGAGCTGATCCACGAATTCATTGACAGGATTGTGGTATATGCCCCGAAATACCTCGACGAGAAGCGATACCAGGTGGTGGACATCTACTACAGCGGCGTCGGCATTCTCCGGGAGCTCAGCCCCGAGGAAATGGAAGAAGCGTTCCAGAAACGCCTTGCCAAGGAAGCGCCGGGCAAAGAAATACCGGCGTAACCATAAGGCCACGCCGATACCACATCAAATAGTATTCAATTCAGATACAAGAGCCGCCTTGGGGCACCTTCCTTACGGAGGGTGCCCCAAGTGGGTCAGCTTTTTTGGTGCTCCAGCTGGGACTCCTCGCCTGCGGGCGAGCCGGGGCGCGGCTCTGACGTGCCACCGGCACGTCATTCACTCCCGCGCCCTTCGAGTCCCAGCGTCTAAGGTGTAAAAAAGCTGACCCACTTTTGTGGGTCAGCTTTTTTGGTGCTCCAGCTGGGACTCGAACCCAGGACACCCGCCTTAAAAGGGCGGTGCTCTACCTGCTGAGCTACTGGGGCTTATGGCAGGGATGGCGGGATTCGAACCCACGGATGCAGGAGTCAAAGTCCTGTGCCTTACCGCTTGGCGACATCCCTATATCCCAAAGATTTTTAATATCATTGACGCCGCCGAATAAGGCGGCGTCAATGAATGGGGTGGGTAAAGGGACTCGAACCCTCGACACCCGGAACCACAATCCGGTGCTCTAACCAACTGAGCTACACCCACCATATTCAAGCTGAAAGAAGAGGAGCGTTTTAACGCATTGAGCGCCTTGAAAGCCCCTCTCCCCTGACGCTGGCACGCCAAGAGGGATTCGAACCCCCGGCCTACTGCTTAGAAGGCAGTTGCTCTATCCTGCTGAGCTATTGGCGCTCGTAAACCGTGACTTTGCGGCCTGTGGAGCGGGTGATGGGAATCGAACCCACGTCCCCAGCTTGGAAGGCTGGTGCACTAGCCGTTGTGCTACACCCGCATAAAGGCCGCTCTGGCCTCAGCTAAAGAATAATATCATAAATATTCCCTGCTGTCAACAACTATTTTTCGCCTTTTCTCTTATCGGGAAGGGCGCGGCTCACATCTCAACAGCCTTCTCAACGTCCTCCTTCGTGACCCCGATAAGGTCCTCCTTCGTCGGCTCCTCGAGCTGGGCCACGCGATCGGAGTGGACGGAGACCACGTTTTCAAAAATATTGCGCACGGTGCGTCCGTTCCCGAAGTTCTCGTCCCTCGTCTCATAGAGGTCGTTCAGGTAGCTCTTAAGATACGTCTCGGCTTCCTCGTCGAGCTCGTATTTATTCTTATTGCAGCGGAGTTCGAATATCCTGTAAAGCTCCTCGCCGTTGTAATCCTCGAAAACGAAGTATCTGTTGAAGCGGCTCTCGAGGCCGGGGTTGGAGCTGATGAATTTCTCCATAAGCTCCTCGTAGCCCGCGACAATCACGACGAGGTCGTCGCGGTGATCCTCCATTGCCTTAAGTATCGTCTCAACGGCCTCGTGGCCGAAGTCGTTCGCCCCCTCCTGGCTTATGAGGGAATACGCCTCGTCGATGAACAGCACTCCGCCCATCGCCTTTTTGATGACCTCGTCGGTCTTTATAGCCGTCTGACCGACGAAGCCGGCTACGAGCTGGCTTCTGTCCACCTCGACGAGCTGACCCTTTGAAAGGACGCCTATCGCGTAATAAAGCTGAGCGACAAGGCGGGCGACAGTCGTCTTGCCCGTTCCGGGGTTTCCCATAAAGACTAAGTGAAGGCTCATATTCGGAGTGGGCAGGCCCTGCTCCTCGCGGAGCTTGCGGACCTTGGCGAGGTTAATGAGGCTTCGCACGTTCTGCTTTATCTTATCAAGGCCGACAAGGCTGTCGAGCTCTGCTAAAAGCTCGTCTAAATTCGGCCTCTCCGGCTCCTCCTCCGCCTTCGTCTTGGGCGCGTTGGGGCTGAGGGCGTCGGTCTCTCCCATCTCGCGGAGGAGCTTCTTCGCGGCCTCGTCCGCCTCGTCCATGCTGCTTTTGAGCCCGTCGAGGTCGGTTTTGGGTGTGGTAATGCCCGCTCCGCCCGCTATGGTATCCAGCATATCGTTAAGATGCTTGAGACTGTCGATATAGCTTCCGGCGGGCTTGAGCCCGTAGGAATTGAAGTCTACGTTCATTCCGTAATCTTTTTTCTTTTTATCTGCCATTTCCCATCACCCGCCGAAGAAATAGTTTTTGATTAAAACTCCGCGTTTCCAACCGTGCGCGGATGGAGCTCCACGTCGCGGATATTCGTTACGCCCGTGAGGTACATAACCATGCGCTCGAAGCCGAGGCCGAAGCCCGCGTGGCGGCAGGAGCCGTAACGGCGGAGATCGAGGTACCACCAGTAGTCATCCTTATTGAGCCCGAGCTCATCCATTCTGCGCTCGAGGACTTCAATCCTCTCCTCGCGCTGGCTGCCGCCGATAATCTCGCCTATGCCGGGCACGAGGCAGTCGGACGCGGCGACGGTCTTCCCATCGTCGTTGAGGCGCATATAGAAGGCCTTTATATCCTTCGGATAGTCGGTCACGAACACGGGGCGCTTGAACACGGTCTCCGCGAGATATCTCTCGTGCTCGGTCTGGATATCGCTGCCCCACTCGACGGGGTAGTCGAATTTATCGTTGTTCTTCTTAAGAAGCTCGATAGCGTCGGTATAAGTGATGCGGCCGAACTCGCTGGAGGCGACGTTTATAAGCCTCTCCTTGAGCCCCTTGTCCACGAAGCTGTTGAAGAAGTCCATCTCCATCGGGCAATGCTCCAGGACATAGTTGATGATATACTTGAGCATGGCCTCCATGCACTCGAGGTCGTCGTCAAGGTCTGCAAAGGCCATCTCGGGCTCGATCATCCAGAACTCGGCGGCGTGGCGCTGGGTGTTGGAATTCTCGGCGCGGAAGGTAGGGCCGAAGGTGTAGACGTCGCCGAAGGCGAGAGCGAAGTTTTCGGCGTTGAGCTGACCGGAGACCGTGAGGTTCGTGGCCTTTCCGAAGAAGTCCTTGGAGTAGTCTATGCTGCCGTCCTCATTTCTCGGGGGATCGGCGGGGTCAATGGTGGTGACGCGGAACATCTCGCCCGCGCCCTCTGCGTCCGACCCGGTGATTATCGGGGTGTGGATATACACAAAGCCCCTATCGCGGAAGAACTCGTGGATGGCCTGAGCCGCCGCCGCGCGGACGCGGAAGGTGGCGGAGAAGAGATTCGTTCTCGGGCGGAGATGCTGGATCGTGCGCAGAAACTCAACGCTGTGGCGCTTCGGCTGCAGGGGATAGTTCGGGCTCGATACGCCCTCCACCTCGATCTTTTTCGCCTTCAGCTCGAAGGGCTGCTTTGCCCCGGGGGTCAGCACAAGTATTCCCGTGACGATGAGGGCGGCGCCGACGTTCTGACGGGCGATCTCATCGTAGTTCTCAAGGGTCTCCCTCTCGAAAACCACCTGCACGGGCTTGAAGGCGCTGCCGTCGTTCAGCTCGATGAAGCCGAAGCTCTTCTGATCGCGGATATTGCGAGCCCAGCCCATAACGGTGATCTCTTGATCGGCAAACTGCGCCGGATCCTCGTAAAGCTTGATTATTTTGGTCCTTTTCATTATGCCATCATCCTTTTCGGTTAATTTCTCACCAATATTTCCTCACGGATAGCTCCGTATCCCTCGGAATAATTTACGAGGTCGGAGCTCTTTACTATTCTGCCTATCGCTATCGAGACCTTTCCGCTCTCGACCATATAGACGAGCTTATCGGCCTCGACCGCGCGAAGCTCCGCGTTCACCCCCAGCTTTTCGCAGATGAGCCGGGCGAGGGTTATCTCCGTTCCGTAAAGCTCCCCGTCCTCGCCAAGGTACGCATAAGGGTAGAGATCGGGGCAGACGGCAACGGTGAGATATATATCGCCGGTGAGCTCAACGCCTCCGGCGTCCTCAAGCCTGTCGATACGGCCGGACTTCTTAAGCTCTGAAAGAGCGGAATTGACATTTTTAAGAAGCGTCTCGTTCTCCTGTGAGACCGCGATATAAAACTCGCCCTCGTAAAGCGGCTCGGAAAGCTTTTTCGCGCCCCCGTAGCTAAGGAGAGTGCCCGCGTCGACCGCGTCGCAGACGACGGCGTCGATGCGCCCCTTCTTGAGCTCATCCATCAGCTCAGCTCCCGATTGGCAGGGGCGGACGGTCACGTTCCTCATATTATCGAGAAAGCCCTCGGCGGCGGTATTGGAAAGCACTCCGACCGTTTTGCCCGACAGATCTTCCGGGGCGTAAACCTTGTTCGGCACGGCCGAGCCCGAGCAGGCGCTCAAAAGCGCCGAGATTATTATAAGAGCGGCAATGGCTCTGAGTTTAAAAAGCATCTTCATATATGTAAAACCTGCTGACTGAAAAATGACAGATATATATTTTATTATAAATTGCCGTTTTTATCAACAGGTTTTTTTTAATTTTACAGGTTCAATTTGCTTTTCAGCGCCGAAATTGCCCCATCGCAGGCGGATTTCGACCCCGCCTCCGCCGTTATCCTGAGTTCTCCCTCGTTTCTTCCGGGGATAACTCTCAGCTTTGCCCCCAGCCCGGAGAGAAGGAGTCCGGGCTCCGATTCCTCTGCGGCCTCAACGGAGAAGCGTTCGCTTATCTCGCGCATAAGCCCGGCTCGAGGCCTCCCGGTTATGAGCTGAACGTCCTCTCTGTGGTAATCGGGAAGCTCGTCAATAAGCTCGGCAAGGGTCTTGCCCTCCCGCCTCATTCTGAGGACTGTTACGGCGGCCGCTCCGGCGGCGTCTGCCTCACGCCCGGCGATCATGGCAAGGTGGGCGCTGTCAGCCCTTCTGCCCTTCTCATCCACGCAGGAGAGCTCAAAGCCGCCCTCCGCGGCGGTAAAGTCCGGTATTCCCGCAGCTCTGTCGGTCACTCTGCAGCCGGAGAGGGCGAGCACCTTTTTGAGCGTTCTGTTCTCCTCCCCCGCTCCGCTGACGGATACCTTAAGGTCGAAGAAGTCGCAGGCTCTCGGCCTGACGCTCTCGGAAAGGTACTGCCTCTCAGTTCCCCTGACGATGGCGGGAAAGCCTGTTTTTCCGCCTTCGCTCGCCTCACGCTTTCCCCTGACTGAAGCCGCCACCTCCCGCTCGAGTCTGTCGGAGGCCGGGCTCCCGCTCTGTGCGAAGAAGCTGAGCTCAAGTGAGCCTGCGCTCTCCCGCACGAAAACGGATGCGGCGAAGTCAAGCCTTTCCGCCGTCCGTCTCAGAGACGCCTCGAAGGGATCGTCCGTTACAAATGCCGCCCCTCCGCTCTCCCGCGCCCCTGCCGATACCGCGTCGGCGCAGGCGAAGGCGGCGTTGCCGCCACAGCTTCCTATCCCCGTTCTGCCCATCGCCCCGAGGGCACGGCCTATTCTAAGGCATACCTCGGCGTCTATCTCAGAGGGATACTTGCCCCTCATCCTGCCGCGCTCGTAAAATTCCGGAACGCTTTTTATGAAAGAGCCGCGGTCTGCCGTCACTATCTCTCCGGCCCTGACCCTCGTTCCCGCACTTATCCTGACGTTCTCAGCGAGGACGGCGCCGTCGCCGATAACGGCATCTTCTCCGACTACCGTCCCGCTTTTTAAAACAGCGCCCGCGCCTATTCTCGCCCCGGGCATAACGACGGCCTTATCGAGCCTCGCTCCCGGTCCGATTTTTGCTCCGAAGGTAACGCTTCCGGGATATCTCTCCTCGGGCTCCGCGCCCTCAAGGCTGAGCTTTCCCGAGACGACGTCCATACAGCATTGGCGGTACGCCTCCGGAGAGCCGATATCGCGCCAGTATCCCTCCATAGGAAGGCCGCGCATATCGAGCCCCGCAGCGAGTAAGACCGGAAACAGCTCCTTGCCGAAGTCGTAGCTCTCCCCGTCCGGTATCATATCCACCGCCTCTTTGGAGAGAACGTAGATACCGGTGTTGACCCGGTCGGTAACGACCCTGTCCCAGGAGGGCTTTTCCCTGAAGCCCCTTATTCTTCCGTTCTCCCCGAGCACCACCGTTCCGTACTCCGTAGGCTCGTTATGCTCGTATAGTGCGAGGGTCGCCGCGGCTCCGCTCTCCGAGTGGAAGCGGATAAGCTTTGTAAGGTCAAGGTCCCAGACCGCGTCGCCGCTCATAATAAGGACTGGCTCGTCCCCGTAAAAGCCCCGCAGCGCCCTCACTCCGCCGGCCGTGCCGAGCGGTTCTTTTTCCGTGAGGTACTCTATCGTGGCTCCGAATCGCTCGCCGGCGCCGAAATAGTCCTTTATCATATCCGGAAGATAGCGCAGAGTCATTGAAAGCTCGGTTATACCGAGCTTAACGAGCTTTTTTACCGTATATTCAAGCACCGGCTTGGAGTAGATCTCCGTCATCGGCTTCGGTCGCCGGTCGGTTATAGGGCGAAGGCGGGTGCCCTCGCCGCCTGCCATTATTATCGCTTTCATACTTCTTCTCCGAAATGAATGATTCCGGAGCTATTTTTTGCGGAAACAGTTTTTTTATTATAGAACGTATTGAGAAAAACGTGGAAAAATGCTATAATAATTAAAATCTGATATTATTGCCTTATGCAAAGCGAAGGGGTGTATGATTTGAACCGTCTTATTAAACAGGTTTTCGGAACTTCGACCAGGCTTTTCTTCCTTGTTCTTATACTATTTGCAGTTGCGACCTTCTTTTTCGGTCAGTACACTCTTGAGCTTGCGGCGATCGAGCTCGGCGCCGCCGTTCTGCTTTACGTCTACTCCCGAATAGCAGGACGCCGCCGCGGCAAGGAGATGGTGCAGTATATAGAGTCCGTCACGAGCAACATCGACTCTGCGACGAAGAATACTCTCACGAACTTCCCGCTTCCGATGGCGATATTCACTCTTAATCAGAACGAGCTCATCTACGCGAACGACAGCTTCCTTGCCATTGCTGGCGAAAAGGAGCACTCCTTCTCCCTCAGCGTGAACGATATCCTGCCGGGCTTTTCCACCCGCTGGCTTATGGAGGGAAAGAACGAGCATCCCGGCCTCGTCAGCCTCGGAGATATGCGTTTCCGCGTCTTCGGTTCGCTTATTCGCGGAAGTGAGGCGCCCGGCGTAAAAAATTATGTCGCCACGACCTACTGGGTCGACGAGACAGCGTACGCCGAGCTCTCCGACGAGTTCGAGCACACCCGCATGGTCTTCTCCACGATAATGCTCGATAACTACGACGAGATACTGAACGGCCTTGCCGAGAAGGATAAATCCCAGCTCATCGCTGCGATAGACGAGATCATAGTCAACTGGACCTCGAAATATAACGGCTACCTTACCCGCTCGGACAGAGACAGGTACATCTTCATCTGCGAATCCCGCTATCTTGACGAGATAATCGCCTCTAAATTCGAGCTTCTCGATCTCGTCCGCGCGCTTATAAGCCCGAAGGGTATGCATCCGACCCTCTCGATCGGCATCGGCAAGGACGGAAAGGATATCGGCGAGAGCTGCCACTTCTCCGCCCTCGCGCTTGAGATGAGCCTTTCGAGAGGCGGCGACCAGGCGGTCATAAAGAATAAATACACCTTTGAGTTCTTCGGCGGCAAAACGAGCCAGGCCGAAAAGCGCACCAAGGTCAAGTCGAGAGTTATGGCCTCGAGCCTCTCGGAGCTTATGCGCGACGCTACGAAGGTCTTTATCATGGGGCATAAGCACTCCGACCTCGACGCCATCGGCGCCGCTATCGGCCTGTGCTGCGCGGCAAGGGTCATGGGCAAGAAGCCGAAGGTCGTAGTCGACTACCAGAGCTCCATGGCAAAGGAGCTTATCGACAAGGCGAAAGCTCTCCCCGAATACCAGGATGTTTTCATCAATCCGCAGGACGCTATTCTCGCCGTTGACGGCGGCAGCCTTCTGATCGTCGTCGATACGAACAGGCCGGAGCAGGTCGAGAGTGAAAACCTCCTCCTCAGCGTAAACCGCGTGGCCGTTATCGACCACCACAGGCGTGCGGCAACCTACATTCAGAACGCCGCTCTCTCCCTCCACGAGCCTTACGCCTCTTCCGCCTGCGAGCTTGTGACCGAGCTATTGCAGTATATGGTCGAGCAGTCGGATATCCTGCGCTGCGAGGCAGAGGCTCTTATGAGCGGAATCGTGCTCGATACGAAGAACTTTACACTTCGCACCGGCGGCAGGACCTTTGACGCGGCCGCCTTCCTCAGAAGGGCCGGAGCCGATACGAGCGACGTTAAGCGCCTCCTGCAGTCGGATATCCAGACCGCCAAGGCGAGATACGCCATCGTGCAGAAGGCTAAGCTTTACAAGGCCGGGATAGCGATAGCCGCTCCGGAATCCGCGGAAAACCGCGTTATCGCCGCCCAGGCGGCGGACGAGCTTCTGAATATCGCCGGAATAAACGCAAGCTTTGTCGTCTTCCCCTCGGAAACCTCGATAGACATCTCAGCCCGAAGCATCGGCGATATAAACGTTCAGGTCATACTTGAAAAGCTCGGCGGCGGCGGGAACAAGAATCAGGCCGGGGCCCAGATAAAAGAAAAGACCCAGAAGGACGTCGTGCGCGACCTCGTTACTGCAATCGACGCCTATCTGGAGGATAACTCCATTCAGGAGCCCGAACAGGATAAATAATCATACGGAAAGGAAATATAAAAATGAAAGTCATACTTCAGCAGGACGTTAAGGATCACGGCAAGAAGGGCGCAATAGTAAACGTTTCTGACGGATACGCGAGAAACTACCTCTTCCCCCGCGGGCTCGCGATAGCCGCTACGGCCGATAATCTCAACACAATCAAGCAGCAGGAGAAGCAGAAGGCCCGCCAGATGGAGCTTGAGAAGGCGGAAGCGAACGAAACAAAGACCCGCCTTGAGGGCGTTCTCGTAAAGATCCCCGCCTCCGCCGGGAAAAACGGCAAGCTCTTCGGCTCGATAACCACGAAGGAGATATCCGAAGAGCTCAAGCGCCAGCACGGAATATCCATCGACTCAAAGCGCATAATCCTCGCGGACCCGATCAAGACCTTCGGCTCCTACGAGGTAAAGGCCAAGCTCGGCTATGAGATCAGCGGAACGATAAACGTTCTTATTTCGGAGAAATAACAATCCCGCTCAGGAAACGAAAAGGATGTGAATCAAATGCCGAATGAAGAGCTGGCCTTCCGGCAGATGCCGCACTCCGTAGAGGCGGAGCAGGCCGTTCTCGGCTCAATCCTCATCGACCCGCGCTGCGTTGCCGACGTTATCGGCGTACTCAGAGCGGACGAATTCTACGTTGAGGCGAATAAAAACATATTCGAGACCGTGTTCTCGATGTTCAATTATTCCCAGAAGATCGACGCCGTCACCGTGCTGAACGAGCTTCGCAGCAGGGGCTACGCGAACGAGGGCAGCCGCGACTATCTTATGCGGCTGATGGAGATAACCCCCACCGCGGCAAACGTGATGGAGTACGCCGCGATAATCAAGGACAAGGCTCTTCTCCGCAGCGTGGCAGACGCCGGCTCGGAGATAAGCGCCCTTGCGCTTGAGGCGGGCGGCGACGGGCAGACCGTTCTCGACTCCGCCGAGCAGAAGGTTTACGCCATCCGTCAAGGCAGGACGGTAGGCGGGCTCGAGCCGGTCAAGAAAGTGCTCGTAGACGTTTATACAAAGCTCAATGAGGCCGCGAAAAGCGGGGCGAGAATTCCGGGCATGAGCACCGGCCTTCCCGACGTGGACACGGCGATAATGGGACTTAATAACTCCGACCTTATCATAATTGCCTCCCGCCCCGGTATGGGAAAGACGACGATAGCCCTGAATATGGCGCTGCACGTCGCCAAGACGAGCGGCAAGACCGTCGCCGTCTTCTCTCTCGAGATGAGCCGCGAGCAGCTCTGCACGAGGCTTCTGGCGAGTGAGAGCTTCGTTGATCTCAAAAAGCTTCAGACCGGGCAGCTAAGCGAGGAGGAGTGGCGAAAGATCGCTGCTGCGACCGCCTCGATCGGGGCTACCGATATGCGGTTTGACGATAATCCTACGGTCTCCGTCGCCGATATGAACGCGGCCTGCCGCCGCGTGCCGAATCTCGGCCTCGTCGTGATAGACTACCTTCAGCTAATGCAGTCTGCGGGCGGCAGATCGGGATATACGAACGAGAGCCGCACCCAGGCCGTCAGCGATATCAGCCGCATGCTCAAGATAATGGCAAAGGAGCTGAACGTGCCCGTAATCTGCCTTTCACAGCTCAACCGCGCGAACGAGGGCCGTCAGAACAAGCGCCCGATGCTCTCCGACCTGCGCGAGTCGGGAGCTATCGAGCAGGACGCCGATATAATTCTCGGCCTTTACCGCGACGATTACTACAACAACGAGACGGAGACGCCGAACGTTGCCGAGTGCATCATTCTGAAAAACAGGCGCGGCGAGACAGGAACGGTCGAGCTTCGCTTCCTGCCGGAATACTCCGCGTTCTCCTCTATAGACAGAAGGCACGAGGAATGACGGCTTTTTCATCCGGCGTGCTATCCGCCATCCGTGAATATGATATGATACGGCCCGGCGACAGGGTGCTCGTATGCCTCTCCGGCGGGGCTGACAGCGTCTGCCTCCTCTCTGCGCTCTCTGAGCTTAGCGACGAGCTCGGCATTGAGCTATTCGCCGCGCATTATAACCACAGGCTGCGCGGGTCTGAGTCCGACGGAGACGAGGAGTTTTGCTTAAGCCTCTGCCGCGGGCTCGGCATTCCCCTTTATATCGGCTCGGGCGATGTGCGCTCTGAGGCAGAAAGGCTGTCGCAGGGAATCGAAGAATGTGCCCGAGATATGCGCTACGCCTTTTTTTACGAGACCGCCGCAGCCCTCGGAGGCGCCAAAATAGCAACAGCGCATAACGCCGAGGATAATCTCGAGACCGTGCTAATGCGTGTAGCGAGAGGCACGGGGCTGAAGGGGCTTTGCGGCATACCGCCGGTGCGCGGGGATATAATAAGGCCGCTTCTCTACACAAAGCGCGCTGATATTGAGGCTTACCTCAGGGTGAACGGCATACCGCACCGGGAGGACAGCTCAAACGGGACTGACGACTACTTCAGAAACACGATAAGGCACAGGGCGATCCCCGCTCTGAGGGCGTCGTCCGCCGATCCCGCCGCCTCAGCGGCGAATATGACGAGGCTTCTCCGGGAGGACGAGAGCTTTCTCGATTCGCTGAGTGAGAAATATTTAGCTGAGCACCCGACCCTCTCCGCCTCGGAGCTTTCCTCTCAGCCCTTCTCCCTATCCTCGAGGGTCATAAGAAAGGCCGCGGGCTCCGAGCTCAGTCTTTCTCACGTTGAGGCCGTGCTCGAGCTTCTGAAAAGCCCCGACCCGTCCGCAAGTCTCGACCTTCCGGGGCTTACGGTCAGGCGAGAATACGACAGGCTCATATTCGGGCAGGCGGAGAGCGTCGCCTTCGAGCCCTTTGCGATCTCGCCGGGCGAAGAGCGTGAGATACCCGAGGCGGGTCTCAAAGCTCGAGCCGAGCTCATTGAGAGCGCAGGGGAAATTCACAAATCTTTTACGGATTTGGTATTCAAAAGCGAATGTGTTTGTGGTAATATGCTCATTAGACCCAGAAAAACGGGTGATTTTATCCGGCTTTCCTCAGGATCAGGGCAAAAAAGTCTGAAAAAGCTCTTTATTGACCGAAAAATTCCCGCTCATCTCCGCGCCTCCGTGCCCGTCATATGCGACGACGCCGGCGTTCTCGGAGTTTACGGAATCGGAACGGACGTTCGCTCCCGGGCGGAAAAAGGCGACAGAGTAATAAAAATCTCATTTGAGGATATAAAATAACCGAGGAGACTCAGATATGATTGAAAACGATATTGAGCGAATTTTTTTCTCTGAGGAAGAGATAAGAGAGAGAGTTAAAGCTCTCGGCGCCCAGATCACCCGCGACTATATGGACAAAAAGCCGATGATGGTCGGAGTTCTCAAGGGCTCCTTCGTATTTATGGCCGACCTCGTCCGCGCGGTGAACACATACTGCGACATAGATTTTATGGCCGTCTCGTCATACGGGAACGGGACGAGCACGACGGGCGCCGTCAGCATCCGAAAGGATCTGAGCCACGATATTGCCGGAAGGCACGTAATAATCATCGAGGATATTCTCGATTCCGGAGTTACCCTCTCCTATCTCAAGGGGTATCTTATGAACAGGCAGCCGGCCTCGATATCCATCTGCACTCTCCTCGATAAGCCGAGCCGCCGCAAGTCCGACATCAAGGCCGACTACGTCGGCTTCCTCTGTCCCGACGCCTTCATCGTGGGGTACGGCCTCGACTACGCCGAGGATTACCGCAATCTCCCGTATATCGGCGTTCTGAAGCCCGAGATTTACGAATAAACGAAAAAGCTCCCGCATTTGCGGAAGCGAAAAGGAAGTGAGCCCTTGAACGAAAACAACAACGACAGACGCAGGCGCAGGCCGGACATCGGCTTTTATATCTTTATTCTACTGATTCTCGTGGCTACGGTCTACCTGCTCGCCGGGAGGAATACCGCGTCTGAGCCGATAACCTACTCCGAGATGATCCGCCAGTTTACCCAGGGCAACGTCTCCGCCTTTGAGGTGCGCGACGATACCGTCAGCATGCAGCTCAGAGAGCCGATAAACGGGCACGATATAGCGACGCACAAGCTGTACAGCTTCTCCGCCTTTTATACCGATCTTAACGATATTATTCAGGAGCAGCTTGCGAGCGGCACGCTGGAGAAATTCGATTACGTGCCCAACACGACCTCGTGGCTCATAAGCCTCATCCCCTATATCATCATCCTCGCCGTGATGGCCGTGCTCTGGTTCTTTATGCTGCGCGGAGCCGCCGGCGGGCGCGACGGGATAGGCGGCGTAGGCCGCTTCGGAAAGGCGAACACCCGCCTCGGCAGCACCAATAAGGACAGGAAAACCTTTTCAGACGTCGCAGGAGCCGACGAGGAAAAGGCCGAGCTCGAGGAAATCGTCGACTTTTTGCGCGATCCGGAAAAATACTCCCGCCTCGGCGCCCGCATTCCGAAGGGCGTTCTGCTCGTAGGCCCTCCGGGCACGGGCAAGACCCTGCTTGCAAAGGCCGTCGCAGGAGAGGCAAACGTTCAGTTCCTCTCGATCTCCGGCTCTGATTTCGTTGAGCTCTACGTAGGCGTCGGCGCAAGCCGCGTCCGCGACCTTTTCGACCAGGCGAAGAAGCTCGCCCCCGCGATCATCTTCATCGACGAGATCGACGCCGTCGGCCGCCAGCGCGGCAGCGGACTCGGAGGCGGTCACGACGAGCGCGAGCAGACGCTGAACCAGCTCCTCGTTGAGATGGACGGCTTCTCTAATAACGAGGGCGTTATCGTTATGGCGGCTACGAACCGCTCCGATATCCTCGACTCCGCTCTTCTCCGGCCTGGCCGCTTCGACAGGCAGATATACGTCGGCGTGCCGGACGTTAAGGGGCGCGAGGAGATACTGAAGATACACTCGCGGGGCAAGAGCCTCGGCGACGACGTGAATCTCAAGAACATCGCTCAGGGCACGGCGGGCTTTACGGGAGCCGACCTTGAGAATCTTATGAACGAGGCCGCTCTTCTCGCCGCAAGGCGGAATAAGCCATATATAACCCAGGAGGAGATCGACTCCGCAATTCTCAAGGTCGAGATGGGCCCGGAGAAGAAGAGCCACGTCGTCTCCGAAAAGGAGCGCAGGCTTACGGCTTATCACGAGGCCGGCCACGCAATTGCGGGCAAGTTCCTTGAAAACGTCGACCCCGTCCACTATATCACCATCATTCCGCGAAAGGGCGCGGGCGGCTTCACCCTCTTCCGCCCGGACGAGGATACAAACTTCTATTCCCGCACCCGTATGTTCGAGCAGATCGTTATGGCTCTCGGCGGAAGGACTGCGGAAAAGATGTTCATGGACGATATCTCGACCGGAGCTTCCGGAGATATCCAGCAGGCTACGGCGATCGCAAGGAATATGGTCACCGTTTACGGAATGAGCGACAGGCTCGGCCCGATATCCTTCGATTCGTCCAGCCACAGCGTTTTCATCGGCCGCGACTTCGGCCAGACCAAGAGCTACTCCGAGGAGACCGCAGCCATCATCGACGAAGAGGTCAAGCGGATATTCGACGAGGCCGCCGAAAAGTGCGAGCAGCTCCTCTCCGAGCACCGCGAGCTCCTTATTGCCACGGCTGAATACCTCCTCGTCCACGAGAGCATGGACGGCGAGACCTTCAATTACCTCTGCGAGCATCAGGGGCTCCTGCCCGGCGAAGCTCCCGCCCCCGATCCCAAGACCGAGGCGGTTATGGACGAGATCCGAGCCGAGGCTCTCGAGCGTGCGCGCGAGGCCGAAAAGCTGGAAAAGCTCTCCGAGCCGGAAATAACAGAAGAATGAATAACGGACGCCGTTTTTGAACGGCGTCCGTTATTCGTTATGCTTCGTATATATATGCCTTTGCACTCAGCACGTCGGCAAGCTCTGTCAGAACGAAGTCGAGCTCGAGGCCTGAGCTCACCTCCGGAGAGGATAGCGAGTAATCCTCCCTCAGCTCCTTCATGAGAACGGTGACTTTCGTTCCGCCGCCCTCTCTCTTTTCAACGGCAACTCCGCCGCCGTGTATTATTGCGGCTCTGTGAACCAGATAAAGCCCGAGGCCGAGCCCCGTGCCGTCGTCGCTTATTTCGCGCAGGGTGTCGAGCGGACGGAACAGCCTCGCCGCCTTCTCGGGCGCGATACCGCAGCCTGTGTCCGCGACCTCCATTATAAGCGTGTTCCTCGCCTTTCGGAGGGTTATCGTTATTTTGCCGCCCCCGTCAATGCTTTTTATGCTGTTTGATATTAGGTTTAAAACGATTCTGTCTATCTCCTGCCTGTATCCGGTAAACATAATGCTGTCAGTCTCTGCCTCGACATTTATCAAAATGCCTTTTTCGCCGGAAAGATAGGCTGCCGCGGACGCTATCTCACAGCATCTCTCACGCACGTCGAAGGAGACAGGCGGGTAAGCGGGCGTCTCTTCCTCCGGCTCGAGGAAGGCGGAAATATGCTCCACCACCCTGAGCATACCATGCCAGGCGTGGCTGAGAGAGGCGGCGTATCTGATAAGGGCGATGTCTCCGATCTCCGCCGCTCTTTTATTGATGCTCTCCTCGGCGAGGGCTGATGTTGCGAGAGCCATTCGCAGCTCCTTCTCCGCGGCGCGTTCGAGGCCGAGTCTCTCCCCGTCAGTCTCTCTCCTCTCCGGGTGAAGGATGAAGGCTCGAAGCCCGCTCACAACGGATACCGAGGCGGCGCAGCTATCTCTGCCTATCTCCGCTGTGCCGACGCCCTCGCTTATCCCGAGGCGGATTAGCGCGCTGTCGAAAAGCTTATTTACCGGAATATTGATGTGATCGCCGCGGAAATAGTCCCTCGCAGCGGGATTTTCATAGCATATTGCTCCGTCCTTCTTTATTACTATTACGGGCTCGGACAGGTGATCGAAGAAAGAAAACGATCTTGAGGCCATTTTCGCCACTCCCCCTGATTTGGTTTATATGATATCTTATGCTCCCGACGGGGCATTTATAGGTCAAAAGCGATACGTACCGTATATATAGTACCAAATTGCGCTCCACATTTCAATGCTTTTCGCCCTTCGCGGCAAAAAACAGAAAAAATTCACAAAAAGCACTTTATTTTTCAGATAAAATGCGCTATAATCCATAATTAGAAGGGCGCTATTATGCGCAGCTGCAAACACCAATTTATATTATTTTGGAGGGCTAAAAAATGGCAAACATCAAAATTGGCATCAACGGCTTCGGCCGCATCGGAAGGCTTGTTTTCCGCGCCAGCCTTGATCACGAGAACGTCGAAGTCGTCGGCATCAATGACCTTATCACCCCCGACTACATGGCTTACATGCTCAAGTATGACACCATGCAGGGCAAGTTCAACGGCACCGTTGACTACACCGATCATTCCATCATCGTTAACGGCCGTGAGATCGCTGTTTTCTGCGAGCGCGAGAAGGAGAACCTGCCTTGGGGCAAGATCGGCGCGGAGTATATCGTAGAGTCCACCGGCCTCTTCCTCACCAAGGAGAAGGCTCAGGGCCACCTCACCGCGGGCGCTAAGAAGGTCATCATGTCCGCCCCCGCGAAGGATGACACCCCGATGTTCGTCGTCGGCGTCAACCAGAACAAGTACACCAAGGATATGGATTTCGTATCCAACGCCTCCTGCACCACCAACTGCCTCGCTCCTATTGCCAAGGTCCTTAACGACAACTTCGGCATCAAGGAAGGCCTTATGACCACCGTTCACTCCACTACCGCCACCCAGAAGACCGTTGACGGCGTCTCTGCTAAGGATTGGCGCGGCGGTCGTGCCGCTGCCGGCAACATCATTCCTTCCACCACCGGCGCTGCCAAGGCTGTCGGCAAGGTCATCCCCGAGCTCAACGGCAAGCTCACCGGCATTTCCATGCGCGTTCCCACCCTCGACGTCTCCGTAGTTGACCTCACCGTCAACCTCGAGAAGCCGGCTACCAAGGCTGACATCTGCGCCGCCATGAAGGCCGCCTCTGAGGGCGAGCTTAAGGGTATCCTCGGCTACACTGAGGACGCTGTCGTTTCCTCCGACTTCCTCGGCGATGCCCGTACCTCCATCTTCGACGCCAACGCCGGCGTTTACCTTACCGATACCTTCGTAAAGGTAGTCTCCTGGTACGACAACGAGTGGGGTTATTCCAACAAGGTCGTGGAGCTCATTGAGCACATGTACTCCGTTGACCACGCTGAGTAATTCAGTTTCTGTCCTTTTTACAGCCCTGTCCTATTGGACAGGGCTGTTTCTTTTTTCAAATAATAACGATCCGGCGACCTGCGCCGGATCGTTGCCTGAATTGTGTAAACAGTTTACGCGTTAACCGCGCCGCCGCAGTATTCGCAGCAGCCGGAGGCGTCCGGGAAGGTGGTCGCTCCGCACCATGGGCAGGTTACCGCCTTCTTCGGGGCGGTCTGAGCTATCACCTCGTCGCGGACGGTCTGCCTTGCCTGGGTGAGGGCTTCCTTTATCTCATTTCCCATCTGGACGTACTCGTTATAGTCGTTCACGCCCATACCCAAACCGGGGATATTGATTCCGCGCTGCTTGAAGTTCCAGTTCGTCGAGCCGCCTGTCATCGGGCGCTCGCCGGTGTTGACTCTTGAGGGGTTGAGCTTGAAGCGCATATCGTCAAAATACGGGTGATTGACGCGTATAGTGATATAGAAATCGTAGGAATACTCATAGCGCGGGGGATTGTAGCTCACGGAGTTGCCGTTCGCGTCCTTGCGCTTTAGCTCGTCCCTGTCCTCCTCTATATCGAGGTCGCAGCCCGTGACCTGGGAATAATCTAAAACGTCCGGGTTTGCCGATGCGAGGTTAGATGCAGAGGTGACCATAAACTTTCTCGCATCCTCGTCGAGGTACACCTTATAGTTCCTTCCGAGGCTGCGGGTGGTGTGGAAGGCGGAGACAGCCGCCTTGTTCTCCTCGCGGTATGCGAGCTGACCCTTGATGTCCTCGAGGGTGCTGTGCCTGCGCTCGGAAAACCAGGGTGAGAGCTTTGCCGCGCAGTCCTTGCAAAGGTTACCGTCCTCAAGCTTCCTGTTGCCGAAGAGCCCGATCTTGCCGCCGCAGACGCCGCAGAATTTCTTATCAAAAAGTCCCATTTCTAATTCTCCCTTCTTTATCCTTGTTCTTCAAAGAGCTCCGTGCCCTTAAATCTTACAAGATGGAACGTATATTTGCCCTCGCCGCCGGGGAGAACGTAGCTCAGTGCCCCGTCGCCGTTGTTCGCCTGATTGAGAGTCAGAAGCTGCTCTCCGTCAAGCTGAACGTAAGACGCAAGATAGTCGCCGAGGTTTACCGTCATCCAGTCCGGAAGGATCTCAAAGACGCTGTCGTCGTCAGCCCAGCCGCGCTCAGTTATGCAGAGAAGGTCGGGCGCCTCGTTCTCGTCGGCATTCAGCCGGTCGTAATCGAGGACGAGGGGTATTACAGCGTTCTCGGTGATTATCTCCATCGTTCTGTAGTCGACGAATCTGACTGCGGCCAGCGCCTCGCCGGTCTCGTCGTCGCAGAGCGCCCACATTCCGTCCTCAAGGAAGGAGACAAGCTCGCGCTCATTCGTGGGATGAGCGCCTACCCCCTCTCCCGCAAGGTTGTGGCCGGTCACGTAAGCCGGGGCGTCCGCGGGGATATGGAGAGCTCCGCTCTCGCCGAACCAGTATTCTCCGGCAAAAGCGCCGCAGGCGGCGAAGACGCGCAGAGTGGGATACCAGGGGTTATTCACCAGAATGGCGACGCTCTCGCCCTTATTCAGCACGCCGGAGGTAAGGTTCTTATTCGGAAGATTGAAGCCGTAGACCGTGGCGAGGAAATATTCGGTGCTGTTTTCCCATTCGGCTCTGTCAAATCTGTAGACGACTCCGTCCTCCTCGGCGGTGAGAATTGCCCAGCAGATGCCGGACGGCTCCTCGGAGTCCAAAAACTCCGTCTCGTAGATATCGACGGGCAGGGCGGCCTCCGCCTCCTCCCTCGTTTGGGCGAACGTGATATTGAGAAGGGTCATCGGCGCGGGCTCTTCGGCGGGCAGATTGGATATATAGCGCCACTCGCCGTTTCTGATGACTGCCGTCATAACATACGGCTTCTCAGCAAAGTGATGCTCGATATCGTAGCCCTGATAGTAGAGCGTATATGTATCGCCGGAGACGTACCCATCGGTAAATTCGACAGGGAAAAGATTCGTATCTCCGTGCTGGAAAAGGTAGATTCCGCTGTCATAGTTGCAGTACCAGCTAAGCTTATTCCTCGCGTACTCATATGGCACTCCGGTCTTCTGAAGCACGAACTTCTGAAGGGCGTTTTCGGCAATAGCCGTAACGTCGGTGTATATCTCTCCCTCGTACATCTCGAAGAACGAAAGCACGTCCTCCGGCACCTCGGGAAGGGCTATGCCGGCTCCGTTGTACATGACCTCGTCCCAGTCGATCTCCTCCGGGCGGTCGTAGGTGCAGACGAAGAAGCCGCCTTCCGAATAATCCAAGCTCTCGTTGAGGCTCTTTAGCTCCTCGGCCGTGAGCTGTCTTGCCTCGGCGGGCGCCGGCAGGGGCTCAGGCTCGGGTTCCGGCTCGGGGGTGGGCTCAGGCTCGGGCTCCGGTTCTGGCTCGGGGTCCTTTGTCGGCTTTGTATCCTTGTCGGTTTTAGGTTCCGGCTCGGGATCTGAGGACTTCACCTCGGCGGCGCAGGCAGCGAGGCTCAGCACCATTAAAGCCGCAAGAAGAAGCGCCAAAAATCTCTTTTTCATAATCGGCTCCTTTCAGGCTTTTTATATATATAAAGTAACACATTACCCGCCTTTTTGCAAGCGGATAGTATTCCTTATATGAGAAAAGAGCCCGCGATCGCGGGCTCTTTTGAACGTATTATTTAAGCTCAGTCCAGGTCTCGGCTTCTCCGTCTTTCTCAAAACCGTGGCCGTTTGCGGCTTCCATAATGCCGTAGTAGTTCCAATGGCTCGTTTCCACGTCGCCGAAGCTTCTCAGTTCGGCTGCGTGGCCGTCTATAAACGCCTTGTCAGGCGTTCTGTCCAGCACTCTGTTCAGCACGGCGGCGACTTCCGTCCTCTTTATATTTTCCTCCGGCTTGAAGCTGCCGTCGGGGTATCCGTCGATCCATCCTAACGTGTATGCCTTTGCTATATCGGCGTATGCCCAGCTATCCTTGGCAACGTCGGTAAAGCTTACCTCCCCTTCCTCCGCGTCAAAGAATCTCGTGCAGATAGAGACGAACTCGGCTCTTGAAATTTTTTCTTCCGGGCGGAAGCTTCCGTCGGGATAGCCCTTTATTATGCCGTGAGACGCAAGAGTCGTAACAGCGTCGTAGTACCACCTGCCCTCCTCAACATCTGAGAAGGACGCATCCTTTTCTCCCGGGGTCTTATCGGCCAGCAGGTTATAAATAACCTGCGCGGCCTCGGCTCTTGTGAGCGCGTCAAGAGGCCTGAAGCTGCCCTTATACCCCTTGAGGTATGCGATGTGCTCATCGCGGATAAGCTCCGGACGTACTTGAGATGCTGGCGGATCAGTCTTCTGAGGTGCCGGAGGCTCTGACGTCCAAACTGCCGTGTAAACAGCATCCTCAGTCACGGTCTCGCTGAGTTCAGGCGTCCAGCCCGCAAATACGGCTCCGCTCTTCGTTGGATCTTCAATATGGGGCGTTTCAGAGCCGAGAGCGCATTTTATCTCAGCAAGCACAGTGTCACCATCCGTATAGGTTACGGTTCTGCACTCTCTGACGATATAGCAGGTGTCTCCCTCGTACTCCGGGATGATATTGTCTATTTCAACCGCAGTATATCCCTCTGCAACAAAGTCACTCGGATCAAAGCTGAAGGTGCCGCCCTTTACGACGCATTCGTTCTCCTCGTGAGCGGAAAGTCCCTCTCCGTTCTCTCCGGCGTAGGTCAGGACCGGGTTTCCGGAGATAACGACCTTTGCCGGTATTCTTCTTCCGTTATCGTAGGACGGATACTGTGCGGAGATAAGAGCTCCGCTGCCCTCGAACACTATTCTGCCCTCGCCCGTTATCTCAAGTTCGCCCTCCTGTACAAGGAAGGGACCCGCATTAATATTCCAGGGTGGAGCGGAGGTCTTGAGCTCCTGACCGCCAAGGTCGAGGAATATTTTTCTGCCCTCAAGCCAAAGCGACCACGTCGTTCTGCCCTCATAACCCTTGAGGAGCCTTACGGTATTTCCCGCCTTGATGCTGTAAAAAACGCTGCCCAGCTCGGAATACTCGCTATTGCTTCTGAATTTGAAGCCCGTCTCAACTTCCTCCGCAAAGAAGTCTCTGTCGTCGCCGTAAAAATAGAGCTGGTCGCTGGAGTACATCTCCTTCGGCTCTATGTCAAAGCTGCCCCAGACAACGCCGTCTGACTCCTCGAGGTCAAGGACTATGCCCTCTCTCCAGCCGCCGAAATGGGTATAGAGCAAGAACGCGTTATCAGTAACGGATTCCACCATTCCCTCCGGGAGCTTGACTCTGCCGCTCATGGGCATCTTAAGGTGCGTTTCGGTATGGCTCCGCCTTCCATTATTAAGCTCCGCGCCGTTTACATAGGCGGTAGAGCTCTCATTAACGGAAAGGTTTATAACGAATTCTCTGTTCGTCGCGTAGTCCTCGTATCTATAGTAGCTGCCGCTCTCTTCGACTCTGTAATAAACGTCTATATAGATCACAGCCTCAGCCGGGGCGTTCCCGTTCTCCGTGTCGACAAGCTTGTCATCGACTACGGCGTATTTGCCGCTTGCCATTACAGCAAGAGTGGAAAGGTTTCTGATCTCCATGTACCCATTGCCGGAAGTATAAGCGTCCATGCCGATGGCTTCGAGGTCAGACTTGTTCATTTCAAAGTAGCTTTGAGTGCTGTTATCGTAAACTGTATCAAGGACCCGGAATTCCTCCCTAAGCCCCTCGATGTCCTTGAGCTCAAGGACAGGATAGAAGGTTATGTGGCTCTTCCACGTTTCCTGAGATTCGCGGATCTCCATGAGCTCGTCAAACGTGAATACTCTTCCTTCGTCATAGTAAGGAGGATTAAAGCGCTCCATATACTTCTCAGCGCTCCAGCCCTTAAACTCGAAGATATCCTCATTCGGATTCCCCTCCGGAGCAGTAATGCCGCTTCCGGATCTCTCCGCTTCAAATGAAGTATAGGTAGACGTGGGGTATCCGTTTTCCATTATGTACCGCACGAACTCGACTTTTAGCTTATCGAGCCGGCAAACCCCGTAAAGCACGGTCTCCCCGTCCGGGAAGTCGTCGGCATTTATTGTATCGCCCTCGTAATACTCGGGCGTTTTTGCACCGCGCTCGGTGCTCCAGCCAATGAACGTATAGTCATTGTTATAGTAATAATAAGGTCCGTCTGTCGGAACGCCCGGAAGAGTCGCAGTCTCTCCGCTCTTCAGATAGATAGTCGGAAAACTGCCGTGATAGGCCTCCACATCCTGAAAGCGGATGATCTTTTCCGCGTCGCTCTCGTCCGCAGCCGCAGCGCCCAAAGGCAGGATACCGACGCAGAGCACAATCGCAAGAGCAAGAGCTATAATTTTTCTCATAATAAATCCCCCTTGTGTTTCTATTCTGAATATATCATGGTTTTGTTGCTTCGGCACTTACTTTTTCTCCTTTTTTATACTAATACAATAACACAATTACGCCCGTGTTGCCAGAACGATTAAGGCGCGAAGCCATTGCTTCGCGCCTTAACTCTTTGTTTTGTTTACTGCTTCTCGTAGACGTACTTGTAGGTCCACATATCCTCGGGATCGCCGTTGAAAATCTCAAGCTCGCCATCCTTGAGGGTGCCGGTGTACTCGATTTTGATGCCGAGGAAGGTCTCGGTCATGGTGAAATCTTCACCGTCGAGCGTCCAGGTTACGTTAAGCTCGAGGTCATCGCGCTTATGTACGCCCTTGCCGTTTGCCTTGAGCTCAAGGGAGAACTCGTCGTCGGTGTTCTTCGGCTCATCTCCGTTGCCTACGAGCTGAGTGTACTTGCCTTCCCAGGTGCCGACCGCGGGGCTGTTTGCATTTCCGCCGCCGCAGGACGCGAGAAGGCCGGCAAAAAGGGCGACGCAGAGAACAACGCCGATAACTCTTACCATCTTTTTCATTTTTATTGCCTCCAAAATTCATTTCAGAGCCTGCGCTCTGCCGTGGACTATAGCACAACTTTTCTTTAAAGTCAAGCAATCAGGCGTAGCTGTGCACACCCGGCAGGAGAGTATTTACCCCGATATAGGTGAAAATAACGCACACGAAGCCGATCACGGCGAATATCGCTGCGGATTTGCCTCGCCAGCCCCTACGTATCCTGAGGTGCAGATATACGGCATAAACTATCCATGTGACGAGGGACCAGGTCTCCTTCGGATCCCAGGACCAGTAGCTGCCCCAGGCGCGCTCGGCCCAAATTGCACCGGTTATTATTGTAAAGGTCAGAAACAGTATGCCGAGAGCGGAGCTGCGATAGCTTATAATATCGAGCTTTTCCTTTTTCGGAATATGCCTGTCGAGAAAGCCCTTGTTCTTCATCTTATCCCGAAGAAGGAAAATGACGGCGATCACGGCGGAAACTCCGAAGGCTCCGTAGGCGATTATCGCGGTGGAGACGTGGAAGCCGAGCCAGCCGGACTGAAGGGCGGGCATAAGCTCGTGTATATCCTTCGACTGCATGGCGGCGTAGCCGATGATCAGGAAGGTGACGGGAGCTGAAAACGCGCCGAGAACGGTAAACCTGAATTTCAGGATAAACACGAGGCTCACGAGTGAGAGCCCCCACGCGAACGCGGTGGCAAACTCATACTGATTCGTGAGCGGGAGCCTGCCCGCGGCAATGCCCCTAAGCACGATAGCCGCCGTATGTATAACGAGACCGGCCGCGTGGACTATCACGGCGACCTTAGATACGGCGTCGCGCTTTACCGCGATAAACACGAAATAGAGTATCATCGCGGCAAAATACATCAGCAGAGTAATGGTGAACAGCACGTTTTCAATATTAGTCATCGTCTTCTCCCCCGCTTTCAGCCTTCAATGCTTCTTCAAATCTCTCCCTGAACAACTCCCCGCCCTTGCGTGATGAAGCTCTGACCGTCCACTTCCCGTTCTCCTCTCTCACCGCCCAGACCTTTTTCGGCTGGATATAGAAGGCGAGGAAGAGACCAAGCATAGTTACGAGCCCGCCGATTAATGCAAGCCACGCAAACGGATCGCGCTTGGCTTGGATAAGCGTATAGCTCTGCGGCTCGGAAAAGGTCACGGTGTATTCGTCTATCGTCAGAACGTCGTCGCCCGTGAGCACGTTCATTCCGAGTATCTCCCCGTTATAATAGGCGGAATAGAGATAGCCCGGATTGTTAAGGCGGCCCGAGGCGGTTGCCGGGGCTCCGGCAAAGTAGTAGTCGGGATAAAACGCGTTAAAGAAAATAACGAGCTCGGGCTTATCCACTATCGGCAGAAGCTCACCTGCGCAAAGGACAGCTTCCTGCAAGGGCTCCCCGCTCTTTAATACGCTGACCTTCGCTGCCCAGCCGGTTGAGTTCTGATAAAAGCGCATACCAAAAAGATCGGCGGGGTTATTGACGCTTGTTTTCGCGCTCTCGGCGGAGCCGTCCGATATGCTCCTCACCGTTATCCCGGCCTCATACTGCTCCACGGTATCGTCCTCGCGAAGCTCAACGCGGAATGAGTCAATGGTGAGGACAAGGCCGGTATCGCCTATAGCCCTTGACTGTCCCGGTACGCCGTAGACGGTATACTCCTCGTGGGTCATCTGCCCGAGGCCGAAGCCGAGGATGATTAGAAGTATGCCGATATGGCACACCCACGCGCCCCAAATCCCGGCGCGGTTTTTCGATGAGAAAAGGGTCTCTCTGCCCTCCGCGTCCGCGCCGCGCGCGGGCTCGGGCATACCGAGCCTTGTGAATATCTTCTCCGGGCTCTCAATGCCTTCGGCGGTAACGTCGGCGCTTTCCGACGGGAGCTTCGCGGCTCTCGTTCTCGCTAAAAGCCCCTTGATCTGAGATATGCTGCAGAAGAGCAAATTAAGCGTCAAAAATGCCGTTATCGTAATAAACCACGGGCTATGGAAAGCGTCGTCAAGGTGAAGGGCGATTATCAGAGCCGCAGTCCTCTCGGAATAGCGCTGGGCGTACCACGAATAGGTCTGCCCCTGGGTCACGAGGCTCGCGAGCGAGCAGGCGATCGCAAGTATAACGAGAAGGGCGACGGCAAATTTCATAGAGGTCAGAAATTTCCAAATTTTACGGACTGTTTTCATAGTCTTCCTCTTTAAACGGGCGCGGCATTATCTGCCGCGCCCGAATTATGTTAGGCGTTTAGCAGCGCCATAGCCTCATCAATTTTCTGCTCCGAAGTATCGAGGCAGCGGAAGGCGAGCTCGGAATTGTGCGCCCCCTCCGCGTTCTCTACATAGCAGAAATCGAAGAACCACTGGGCCTCACGGTGGAGCTTTCTTACGGCGTCAAGCTCGGCCTCTGTCAGCTTCCCTGCCTCGACTGCGGCCGTAAGGGCGTCCTTAAGATCGGAGAGCTTGTTTCCCACCTCCGTCTCCCGCGCGGTTACGCGGTCCTGCAGCCTGTGGACGAAGGTGACCATATCGGTATCCTGATGGCAGGCAGCGCAGCTCTCCAGCAGGGTCTCGTTTTCAAGCGGGCTCACGAGGATGTGACTGTGATATACCGTGCCGTCCTCCGCCATCTCCATTGGCATATGGCAGTCGGCGCAGTTTAGAAGAGCGGCGTGCTTTCCATGCGAGAATGTCTCGAACTCGGGGTGCTGAGCCTTCAGCATTGGGGTGCCCGTACCCGGCTGGATCCAATCGTAGAAGCCGACGCCGCCGTCCTTGTTGCCGATAGAATCGTAATACGCCAGAATTGCCTCGGGCGTCATTGTCTCAAGGCTCGAATAGGGCATCATAGTCTCCGCGTTTTCAACGGTGAAGTAGTACTCGATATGGCACTGGCCGCAGGACACGGTCGCCGGATCAAAAGTGCTTACGTTGTCCCCGAGAGCCTTCGTAACGTAGGAATGGGTGACGACGAGCTTGCCCGCATTGCCCGCCTCGTTTCCGTGGCAGGTGTAGCAGCTTATGTTCTCCTCCATCATTGCCATAACCTCGTCGAAGGGCATCTTATACACGCTGACGCCGAGATCGTTCACGAGCTTTGCGAAGTTCGGGGTCTTGCAGGTGAGGCAGTTTGCGTTCGGGTGCGGCCTCTCCGTTGCGGCGACGTCCTCGAGGGTGTACTCGTGTCCCCTCGCGCTGCCGTAATCCTTGGCGAAGCCGTATCCCTCGTAGATATTGACGAGGTAGGGATCCTCCTCGAGATATGAGGTGACGTAGCTGTTCTTCGCGTTATCACCCATCGTAGCGACGATATAGGGGTATATCTCCGCCCAGTCGGCGGCGTTCACCGTTCCGTCCTTGCTCGTGGCGGTCGGGGCGGCGACGTTCAAATACTCGATATCGGATCTCGTCAGCGGGCCGATCTTATCCCTGTTCTCAAGGTGATACATGAGATCCCCGCCGATAAAGCCGCCTATAAGCGCCACGGCGGCTATGATAACGGCAGCCGCTATTATGATCTTAAGCCCTAAATGTCTTTTTTCCATATTGCGTCCTCCGGTATCACGTTAAACTGCGGGCGGAGTAATGACCTTGACAGGGCATTTTTCGGCGCATTTTCCGCACTGTACGCAGTTTTGATAGTTTATATGGGCGAGGTTATTCTCTACAGTCACGGCGTCGTGCTCGCATTGCTTTACGCAGAGGGAGCAGCCAATGCAGCCGGCGGAGCAGACCTTTTTAACGAGCGGACCCTTGTCCTTATTCGAGCACTGGACGGCGACTTGCTTTGAGCTCGGGATGAGCTCGATAAGCCCCTTCGGACAGGCCTTTACGCAGAGGCCGCAGCCTATGCACTTTCTCCTGTCGACCTCGGCAACGCCGTTTGAAACCCTGATGGCGTTCTGCGGGCAGACGGCGACGCAGGAGCCGAAGCCGAGGCAGCCGTAGTCGCACTCGGTCACGTTTATGCCGCTGAGCACGGCGCTGCGGCAGTCCTTTATGCCCACGTAGTTCCCCTGATTATGCGTGACCTCGCAGCTTCCCTTGCAGCGGACGAAGGCTACCTTTCTCTCCTCCGCCTCCGCCGTGACGCCCATAACCTCTCCGATCTTCTGCGTCACGGGCCCGCCGCCGACAGGGCAGCCGTTTACGGGGGCTTCGCCCTTTACTATCGCGGCGGCCATAGCGTCGCAGCCGGCAAAACCGCAGGCTCCGCAGTTATTCCCGGGAAGGCGCTCGCGGACAGCCGTCTCCCTCTCGTCCACCTCAACGCGGAACTTGTTGCCGGTGAAAACGAGGCCGATGCCTACTATAAGGCCGATAGCGGTCAAAACGAGGGTCGTAATTATGATTATCTCCATCTTCGACCTCCCATCAGAAGCTGAGCCCGGCGAAGCCCATAAAGGCTATGCTCATAAGGGCGGCGGCGATAAGGACGATAGGCGCTCCGCGAAGAGGCGCCGGGATATCCTCTTCCTTTATCCTGGAGCGGATGCTGGCAAGTAGGACGATGGCTATCGTATATCCGAGGGCGGTGCCGAAGCCGGAGAGAACGCACTCGATGAAGTTATACCCCTCCTGAACGTTCGTCAGGGCTACGCCGAGAACGGCGCAGTTTGTCGTGATGAGCGGAAGATAGATGCCGAGCGCCTTGTAAATTGCGGGCGACTTCTTCTTTAAAAACATCTCGACTATCTGAACAAGGGCGGCGATAACGAGGATGAAGACGATGGTCTTCATAAAATCCATACCGAGAGGCTTGAGCACGTTATCGTACAGTATGCTCGCGACGCCCGAGGCTATCGTTATGACGAAGATCACGGCGGCTCCGAGGCTTGCCGAGGCCTTCATCTGCTTTGATACTCCGAGGAAGGAGCAGATACCGAGGAACTGATTCAGCACCACGTTGTGGATAAGGGCGCTGCCGATAACGATGAGGATAAGGCTAGTCATTTCGCCGCCACCTCCTCATTCTTTTCACATGGAGCTGTGCAGGCGGAGCAGCAGCCGTCGCAGCCCTCCTCAACGAGCTTTCTCTGGCGGGTCTTGATGCCGATCGCGTTCATTATCGCGATGAACAGGGCGATAACGAGGAAGGCTCCCGGGGGCTGAACGAAGATGCCAATGGGCTCAACGCCCTCGGGAATGACGTTTATGCCGAATACGCTGCCGTTGCCCAAAAGCTCACGGACGACGCCCGCGAGGGTAAGAGCCGCGGTAAAGCCGAGACCCATTCCGAGCCCGTCCATAACGGCGAGACCCGGCGTATTCTTATTCGCGTACGCCTCAGCTCTGCCGAGGATGATGCAGTTTACAACGATGAGCGGGATATAAATGCCCAGCGCCTCGTAGAGCGAGGGGATATACGCCTGGATAAGCAGCTCCGTAACGGTGACGAGAGAGGCCACAATCACGATATACGAGGGGAGCCTGACCTGGTCGGGTATCAGCTTCCTGAGAAGCGATATCACGAAGTTCGAGAGGATGAGCACCGCCGTCGTCGAAAGTCCCATGCCGACGCCGTTTATGGCACGGGTGGAGACCGCGAGGGTCGGGCACATACCAAGCATAAGTACGAGGGTGGGGTTTTCCTTAATAACGCCGTTATACAGGCGCTCAAGATACTTCTTCATCTCAGTTCCCTCCCTTCAGCGTTTTCAGGTAGAAATCAACTCCGGCGTTCACCGCGTTCACGACAGCGGTAGACGTGACCGTCGCGCCGGATACGGCGTCGACCTCGCCGTCAGCCGAGGCTCCGGACTTGACGAGGGTGAACGAGGATACGTTTTTGCCGGAAAACTGGCTCATAAACTCAGGCTCGCCGCAGCGCATTCCCATCCCCGGGGTCTCGTTCAGCTCTGTAAAGGCTATGCCGTTTACCGTTCCGTCGGCGCTTATTCCGACGGAGAGGGTGATGTTCCCGTCGTTGCCCTCCGCAGTGGTTACGCTGATAACGTAACCCACCACGTTGCCCGAGGCGTCCTTTCCGACGACGGCGCTGTTTATATAGACTCTTCCGAAGCCCGAGCCGTACACTCCTCCGTCAAGAGCCTCAATGGCTTCCTTCCCTGCAGCTGACGCTTCAAAGCTGACGGCTTCGGGGCAGACCTCCTGATAGGACTTTGTATTCGCCGCAAGCTTCTGCTCCTCGATGGTATCCTTCGTGAGGGCGAACACACCGCTGAGGGCTGCTCCGGCGATGAGGGTTATAAGCACGATGGCGATAACCGGCTTCGGTATCCTGAAGCTTTTCTTCTCCCTCGCGTCCGCTCCCTTCCTGTAGGCAAATGGCTTCGGGATGATATAGTTGTCTATCAGCGGGACGAAAAGGTTTCCGATGATTATCGAATAGCTGAAGGAGTCCGCCGCCGTGCCGCAGATTCGGAACAGGGCTCCGAGAATACCGATCAGCAGTCCGTAGATAAGCTGTCCGAGGCGGCTTACCGGCGAGGTGACGTAGTCCGTCGCCATAAAGAAGGCGCCCATTATCACTCCGCCGCCGCAGAGATTTGCTGCGAGAAAGCGGGGATCGAAGCCCTGACCGCCGAAGAGGCCGATGAGCAGGGTGAAGCCCCCGATTACGGAGAAGCAGATCTCCCCGTGGATGATATCCATAGCCCAGAGGACGAGGCCGCCCACGAGCAGGGCGAGAGCCGAGCCGCCGATGACGCCGTTCGCCGTGCCGAGGAACATCTCTGTCACGTTCACCGCGCGTCCCGCCATAAGATCGCTCATCGGCGTGGCCGTAGTCACTCCGTCGACCTGGAATAACGTCATCGTCCTGCCGAAGGAGATCAGCAAAAAGCACCTTGCGGCGAGGGCGGGGTTAACGAAGTTTTTTCCGAGGCCGCCGAAGAAGCACTTGACGACCAGAATTGCGAACACACTGCCGAGGATCGGTATGTACAGGGGAATGCTCGGCGAAAGCGTGAGCGCCAGCATAAGTCCGGTAACTACCGCGCTTCCGTCAAGGAAGGTGTTCGGCCTATGGCAAATTTTATCGAACAGAAATTCAGTCGCTACGGCGGTCAGCACCGAGGCGAGGATTATATAGAGGGCGTGAAGCCCGTTTACGACCACTCCGATGACGGCGGTCGGCAGAAGGGCGAGGGCGACGACCCCCATGATAAATCTCGTCGTCCATCTGTCCCTTGCGTGGGGCGCGGGGGAAATATTCAAGGCTGTGTTCATTTCTTACCTCCCGCCGCGCGCTTTCGCGCCATGATTTCGGCCTTCGTCTGCTTGAACGTCTGCGTGAGGGGGCGCTTGGCCGGGCAGATATATGTGCACGAGCCGCAGGCTATGCACTCAAGGCCGTAAAGCTTCTTCTCGTATCTCTCAAGGTCGCCTATGTAAACTGCGTCGGCCATAAGCTGAGGCAGGAGCCCCTGCGGGCAGACCGTCGTGCAGCGGCCGCAGTGCAGGCAGGCCGTCATCTCAAGCTCGGCCTTCTCGCTTCCGTCCTCGCAGAGAAGCGTGACGGCGTTCGTGGTCTTGACGACAGGAACGTCGATTGAGGACATGGCGAAGCCCATCATCGGCCCTCCGGCGAGGGCTTTCTTGAAGCTGACGCCCTCCTTGAGCCCTCCGCACGCCTCGATAAGCTCGGAAACGGAGGTGCCGTCTCTCACGATAAGGTTCGCGGGCTCGTTTACAGCGTCGCCGCAGACCGTGAGCGCGTGGGTGAAAAGCGGCTCGCGGAAAGCTACCGCACGCTGGATTGCGTATATCGTACCGACGTTATCGACTATGCAGCCCACGTCGGCGGGAAGGGCGGTTATTGGGAAATCTATCCCGGCTATTACCTTTATAAGGCTGCGCTCGCCGCCCTGCGGGTACTTCGTCTTTAGCGGGAGAACGCTTATTTTCTCCTCTCCGGATGCTGCCTTCTCCATGGCCTCAATGGCCTCCGGCTTATTGTTCTCTATCGCTATGACGCCCTCCGCGTTCGGGAAGAGACTGAGGATTATCCGAAGTCCCTCCACGATATCCCCGGGCTTTTCGCGCATAAGCCTGTCGTTGCAGGTAAGATAAGGCTCGCACTCCGCTCCGTTAGCTATGACGTATTTTATTGCCGCGGGATCCTTCGGCATAAGCTTGACGTGGGTCGGAAAGCCCGCCCCGCCAAGGCCGACTATGCCGGCGGCCTTTATTCTTCCGATTATCTCGTCGCAGGTTAAGGCTGAGTAGTCCTCCCTCTCACCAAAACTCTCAAGCTTTCTGTACTCTCCGTCGTTTTCAACGACGACGCACTCGAGCATAGCTCCGCTTATCGTCCTTCTTTTCTCTATCGCCTTTACCTTGCCTGAGCAGGATGAGACGACGTTCGCGGAGACGAAGCCGTCAGCCTCAGCCAAAAGTTGGCCGACGAGCACCTCGTCGTTCTTGGCGACCACAGGCTTTGCGGGTTTGCCTATATGCTGGCTGAGCGGGAATATCATTTCCCCCTTTGCATCGTATACGCGCAGCGGGCTCATTCTCTGCGGGTCCTTATTTTGCTTTGGATGCACGCCGCCGCGGAAAGTATCCTTCACCTCTCAATGCCCCCTCTCAGAATTGATATGAGATCTTTTCTTGCAGGTACAGTTAACCAACATTATTTTATCAGATATGCGCCCCTTTGTAAACAGCATTTTCCCCCGTATTCGACAGGATTTACCTCCGGACAGCAAAACGCCCCGCCCTTCATAATATGAAGGGCGGGGCATAAAATTTCGGGTTTATTTCGCGTATTCTACCGCCTTCGTCTCGCGGAAGAGGTTAACCTTGATCTGGCCGGGATACTCGAGCTCGGCCTCGATCTTATTGGCTATCTGGCGGGCAAGGATGACCATCTCGTCCTCGCTTACCTCCTCGGGCTTGACCATTATGCGGACCTCGCGGCCGGCCTGGATAGCGTAGCAGCTGTCGACTCCGGCAAAGCTCTTGGTGACCTCCTCGAGCTTCTCGAGGCGCTTAATATAGTTCTCGATATTCTCACGCCTTGCTCCGGGACGGGCGGCGGAAATCGTATCGGCGGCCTGGATGATAACGGCGATGATGCTGTGCGGCTCAACGTCGCCGTGGTGAGCCTCAATCGCGTGAACGACCTCCTCGGACTCCTTGTACCTTCTCGCAAGCTCAACGCCGAGCTGGACGTGGCTTCCCTCCATCTCGTGATCGACGGATTTGCCGAGGTCGTGGAGAAGTCCGGCGCGCTTGGCGAGCTGAACGTCGACTCCGAGCTCGCTCGCAATAAGGCCGGCGATATAGGCGACTTCCTTGGAGTGGTTTAGAACGTTCTGACCGTAGCTAGTGCGGTATTTCATTCGGCCGATGAGCTTTATGATCTCGGGGTGCAGGCCGCGGACGCCCGTTTCGAAAACGGCACGCTCGCCCTCCGCCTTGATGGTGGCGTCGACCTCACTCTGAGCCTTGCGGACCATATCCTCTATTCTCGCGGGGTGGATGCGCCCGTCGAGTATAAGCTTTTCAAGTGCAAGCCTTGCGACCTCGCGTCTAACGGGGTCGAAGCAGGATATCGTGATCGCCTCGGGCGTATCGTCGATTATCAGATCGACGCCGGTCATCTGCTCGATGGAGCGGATATTCCTGCCCTCGCGGCCGATTATGCGTCCCTTCATCTCGTCGTTCGGCAGGGCGACGACGGATACCGTCGCCTCAGCGACGAGGTCGGCGCTGCAGCGCTGGATAGCGAGGGTGACGATCTCCTTTGCCTTCTCGTCTGCCTCGTCCTTGAGCCTCGCCTCGATCTCCTTGATCTTCATTGCCGCCTCGTGGGTGCATTCGGACTCAACGTTCGAGATAAGGTAGGCCTTCGCTTCCTCAACGGTATAGCCGGAGATGCGCTCGAGCACCTCCATCTGGCTCTTTTTAAGAAGAACTACCTCCTCCTTCTGCGCGTCTATATCGGCGAGCTTCTTCGCGATCTGATCGTTCTTCTTCTCAAGAGCGTCAGTCTTCTTGTCCAGGTTTTCTTCCTTCTGCTGGAGCCTGCGCTCCTGCTTGGAGAGCTCGGCTCTCCTTTCTTTTACCTCGCGCTCGTATTCCGAGCGGCTTTTGTGTATTTCCTCTTTTGCTTCCAGCAGCGCCTCACGCTTTTTCGATTCAGCGGATTTCAGCGCGTCGTTCATTATCCTTTTGGCTTCCTCCTCGGCTGAGCCGATCTCGCGCTCAGCTACGCTCTTGCGGTAGCGAACTCCGAGGAAAAAGGTTATCGCAGCAAGCACAATTCCCGCCGCAAGCCCTATAAACAACCATGGCCACATTTGAGTATACACACCTCCATTCACAAGTATTTAAGTATCGGAAGGAAATTTAAGCAGGTGCAAGTCATAAATTCCCATTAATACCACGATAATAATTTTACCTCGAAGCGTCAATAATGTCAAGGCATTTCTTCTTGTCCCCCCTGCCGGGGCTTTGCGCATTAAGATGATACCGCTTTATTTCTTATAAGTTTAATATACGTACATTTTTCTCTCTTTGCGGTCTGCAAAATACGAGACAACCTCATCCACCGCGCAAGCGCGGTCCCCCTTCCCCGAAGGGGAAGGCTTTTAGATGAGTCCGCCGGAGGCGGACAACAAATTAGAAGGCTTCCCCTTCGGGGAAGCTGTCACGAAGTGACTGATGAGGTTGTATCGAATACAGAGTACGCAGCGGTCGCGAGCCGTCAGGCGAAGCTTCCGCGGAAAAAGGAGCAATGCCATTCGATTTTAGCCGAGTAAAAATTGCTGTGCTGCCAAGTATAATGGGGGTCCAGGGGGCGTCTGGGCGAAGCCCCCTGGTCTGTTTCTCTCTTTTTGGTACTTTTTCTCTCTTTGCAGACAGCAAAGAGAGAAAAATGTACATTTATTAAACTTATAAGAAATAAAGCAGCTGCATCTTAATGCGAGAAGGTCTCTCTCCGCACCGAAGGCGCAAGCAAAATAAGCCCGGCAAGGTTTGGCAGCGCCATAACCGCGTTCATCAGATCCGACGCCGCCACGGCGGAGTCAAAGCTCATCAGCGCAGAGGCCGCTGCCATAAGGACGAAGGCCGCGCGGTACAGGGCAATTCCCCTGCCTCCCGTCAGATAAGCGAAGCTCTTTTCCCCGTATATCGACCAGCTCAGCACACTTGAAAACGCGAATAGCGCTATAGATACGGCCGTGAAAACGGGCGCCGCGCCGCCGAGTGCTGTGGCGAGGGCTCGGGAAGGCCACAGGGCGGGGAGCTCCTCCGTGCCCGAAGAAAGCAGCATCAGCCCGGAAAAGGTCGAAATGATAAGAGTATCGAAGGCCACCTCGATTACACCGAGAGCGCCCTCCTCCCTCGGGGTCTTCCCCCTGTTTTCCGCGTGGGCTATCGGGGAAGAGCCCACACCCGCCTCGTTCGAGACTATGCCGCGTCTGAAGCCCCAGGCCATTGCCTCCGGTCTCAGCGCGCCCCTCAGTATCGCGCCGAACACTCCCGGAAGCGCGGAGGCATTTTTTATTATGACGGCGGCGCAGCCAAAGAGGTAGAATACCGCCATAAAGGGCACGATCATATTTAGTACCTTGCCCCGCGAGCTGCCCCGAAAGGCTATAAGGACGAGTAGGGCGACCGTCGCGGCGCAAGCGACCTGCGTCGCTTTACCGCCGCCGAAAATATCGGCCGCTGAGGCCGATATCGCCCCCACCTGCGCCATATTCCCCACGCAGAGCGCGGATACAGACGCAGCTGCGGCAAAGAGGGCCGCAAGGCCGCTGAACCTTTTCCCGAGGCCGCGGCGGATGTAATACATAGGCCCGCCCCGGTACTTTACGGCGAGCAGAGCCTCGGAATATTTGACCGCCATACCGATGAGAGCCGAGATCCACATCCAAAAAAGAGCGCCAGGGCCGCCGAAATATATCGCCACGGCGACGCCGACCACGTTTCCTGTGCCAACGGTGCCTGCAAGAGCTGTCGAAAGGGCGGAAAAGCTGCCCATATCGAGCCTTGAAAGCCCGTCCTTTATAACCGTTTTCGGCCTCAGACCGCAAAACGCCCCGCCTCGAATACCGAGCCACAGTCCGGTAAACGCGATCAGCGCAGGCATAGGAAAGCTCCATAGCCCGCCGGCGAGCGAGGAGATAAGCTGCATAAAAAACCACCCCGTACAAGGATATGTGTACGGAGCGGCTCGATATTATTAATTTCAGGATCTGTCCGCCGAGGCAAAGCGGATTGCTGCGGTTTTCTTCCACTTTCCGCTGCGGTATCTGAGCGCCATAAGCGCCGACCTCAGAAGCTGATCGGCCATAAGTGCGATCCACGCGCCCCAGAGACCCCAGTCAAAGACCTTCACCGTCATAAGGCCGAGCCCGCTCCTTACTCCAAGGACGGTTACGGCGATCACTACGGCGGTATATCTCGTATCCCCGGCGCCGCGAAGCCCGCCGGACACGATAAACTGGTCGGACTGAAACGGCTGGCTGAAGGCGAGAAGGAAGAGTATGCCCGCCCCGGTCTCGATTACCTCGGGCGTATCGTTAAACACAGCGATCAGCTCGCGGCGGAGAAGTATGGCGAGAGCGCCGAGAAGAGCGCCTGATAAAATACCGATCATTCTCGTGCGCCGCATATACACGGCAGCCATATCATATCTCCGCTTCCCTAAGCTCTGACCCATCAGGGTGGTCGCCGCGTTCGCGAACGCCTGACCTATCATAAACGTCATCGCCTGAACGCTCATCAGCACCTGATGCGTGGCGTACATCACCTCGCCGAGGCCGGCGACGGTGCGGGTGTAGATTATAATCCCCGCCCTCAGTAGAAGCTGCTCTATCATAGACGGCACGCCTATCGAGGCGAGGCTGCGGATAAGCGGAAGGTCAAAGCGGAACTTCTCCTTTATCCGGAGGTTTATGTACCGCTTTTTATCGAATACCACGGCCATAGCTATGACGAAGGCGGCGGTCTGACCGATCACAGTCGCGATCGACGCCCCGACTACGCCCAGCTTCGGGCAACCGAGGCGGCCGTATATCATAACGTAGTTGAAAAAGAGGTTTATCACGTTCGCGAGGGAATTGTAAAAAAGCGGAAGCTTCGTTTCGCCTATGCCCCTCAGAGACGCGGTTATCGTAAAGCCGACGCAGAGCGGTATAAAGCCGTACATCTGTATGAGAAAGTAGTCGACCCCCGCCTTTATCGTCGCCTCCTCTAACTTTCCTTCGCCGGACATAAAGCGGATAAGCGGCTCGGCGAGCACTATGCCGAGCAGCATAAAAACGGTAGATATTATCAGGTTCAGGGCTATTGCCTGGGAGAACACCCTGTTTGCCTTCGCCCTGTCCTGCTGACCGCGGAAGCGGGCGATAAGCGCCGTCGCGCCGACGTTCAGCGCCTGTATCATCGTCATAAGCAAAAACTTCGGCTGAGCCGCGAGGCCGACGGCTGAGAGTGCGAGCACCCCCTCCCTGCCCGGCAGTCTGCCGACCATGATCTGGTCGGCTATGCCCGTAAGCTGTGTAAGCACGAGCTCAACGAGGCTCGGAAGGGCTATTATGACGACGTCGCGCAATACTCTTTTTTCAGTTACGCCGGACGGAAGCGGGCTGCGCCTTACGGGGCTATTCAGCTTCTCAGACGAGATTTCCCCACTCTCTAAAAGGTCTACCGCAGTCTCGATCGTGATACTGTCACTTCTCATGCTCGGTCTTTCCGTAGAGAAGGCTTACCCCGCTCTCCGGATCGAACAGATGTATCCTTGAGGGCTCGGGCTCAAGGTGTATGACGGCGCCTGGCGCCGGAGCGTGGATATCGTCGTCGGCAAGCTGGATTAGGGCGACGACGTCAACGCCCTCTACGAGCGAATGCAGATTGAGCGTTCCTCCGTTGAGCTCGGCAACGTCGGCAGACGCGGGGATGCCTGTTTCGGAAATGTGCAGGTGCTCCGGCCTTATGCCCATCTTGACCTTGCCGGGAGCTACGTTTCCCGCCTTCAGAGTCGACTGGTGAGTCTCCGTCAGCTCGAGCTCGGCTCCCGCGACGAAGAGGCGGTAGCCCGCCTCGCTTCTCATCAGAGTCGCGTCGATGAAATTCATCTGAGGCATACCGATAAAGCCGGCGACGAACATATTCGCGGGCTTGCCCCAAAGCTCCTTCGGGGCGCCGACCTGCTGGATAACGCCCTTGTTCATTATGCAGATCCTGTCGCCGAGGGTCATAGCCTCCGTCTGATCGTGGGTGACGTAGATAAACGTCGTATTCAGCTTGCGGCGCAGCTTTATAAGCTCCGTTCTCATCTGGTTTCTCAGCTTCGCATCGAGGTTTGAGAGCGGCTCGTCCATCAAAAACACCTTCGGCTCGCGGACGATCGATCTTCCGATAGCCACGCGCTGGCGCTGGCCGCCCGAAAGGGCCTTCGGCTTGCGCTTGAGAAGGTCGGATATATCGAGTATCGCGGCGGCCTCCTCGACCTTCTTTTTAATCTCGCTCATCGGTACCTTCCTCATTTTAAGGGGGAAGGCGATGTTATCGAATACCGTCATATGCGGATAGAGCGCATAGTTCTGGAAGACCATGGAGATATCCCTGTTCTTCGGAAGGACGTGGTTCATAAGCTGGCCGTCGATATACAGTTCTCCCCCGGAGATCTCCTCAAGCCCGGCTATCATACGGAGGGTCGTGCTCTTACCGCAGCCCGAGGGGCCGACAAAAACGACGAATTCCTTATCCTTTATATGCAGGTTAAAATCCTTAACGGCCTCGAAGCCGCTGTCGTATATCTTCCAAACGTGTTTTAATTCTACCTCTGCCAATTTATCTTCCCGCCTTCCTTTCGTACCTTCTCTCCATCATTCTCTCCCTGTACTCCGGCACCTTGACCTTAGCCGTCTTGATCCCCTTGATCGCAAGCTTCACCAGAAGCACGATCAGGCTGATTACCGGATAGACAGCAAGAAGAAGCATAACCGAAAGCAGTATCGTAAGCCTGTCCTCGGTATATATCGCCGCGTTTTCCCAATACGGGAATTTTACGGCCTCTTTTCTCATTGACCTCGTTCCGAGATCGCCCAAAAGCTTAAAAATCCTTCCCGGTGTAAAACGTCCCGTGTTCTCCACGGTCACCGCAGACGGGAAATTCTTCTCAACGATGCCCTTAAGGAAGCCCGCTATCGGGTCCGCGCCGACGAGCTCATATTCCGTTATGCCCGTCTCCGATATCGCGTTGAGCGCGGAATAATGCATAAAGATCATGGGCTCTCCGCCGTAAGCGGCGTTCGTCGCCTCGTCCTTTTCCCTCTCGACGACTCCGATGATAACGTACGGTACTTCGTCTATCTCAACTGTCAGCCCGGCGAGGTCATAGCCACCGAAGAGGCGCCACGCGGCCTCCTCATCGAGAAGGACGCCGTCCTTCATAAGATCCGTTTCCCTGATGTAGCTTCCGGAGCGGAGCTTGAGCGGATGGAAGTAAAACCAGTCTCCACCCACTCCGATGGCGAAAAGGTCAGTGGAGGAATTGCTTCCCCTTGCGTTCACCTTTCCCTCGGCGCTGTAGCCGTCCTTATAGAGCGTGCCGCCTGCGGGAGCCTCAAGCGAGGCTGAAACGTATTCGCCCGCAAGCGTGGATCTGAATGCGTATATATTTTCCTCGCTCCCGCTCGAGCCGGCCTTATAGAAGGCGGAGACCTGCGCAAACAGCATATCACTCCCGCCCTTGAACTCGCCCGCGGCGCGCTGAGTGACAATCGAGCCGGCTATACCCGAGTATATTATCGCGTCAACGGTGAAAATAAGGGTAAGCAGCACGAAAACGGCGATTTTTATAAGGAATTTCTTATCCTTCAGCTTTTTCATCCTTCATCCGCCAATCTTACCTGCATTCCGGAGGCGATCGGAGCAGACGTCGTCGTGATAAGGCAGTCGTTATAGGCGAGCTCGCCGGTAACGGCGATGCTGGTATCGTCCTCCGCGATCCTGGTTATCGCCACGCGCTGCGCCGTATATCTTGTGGACAGCGGGGTCTGCTTCGTCTTAATAAGCAGCACGAATTCGCCGTTGGCGTCGGAGCGCACCGCGCTCTTCGGTATAATAAGATCGTAGTTGCGGCTGCGCTCACCGATGGCGATGTTGATAGTGGCTCCGCTCTCTACGTCGTCGCCCGTCACGTCGAAGACGAGTATTCTCTTCTCCCTCGGGCTCTGGGGATCGGCGCGCATGGAGACAAGCTGAGCCTGGATATCGCTGCCGCCCCACCAGCCCATGGATACCTGGGCGTAGTCGCCGACGGTGACTCTCTGCGCCTGCTCGGTCGTAACCGTCATCTCGACGGAATAGCCCCTGTCGGGAACCTCGATCGTGCAGATGATCTCGCCCTTCGCCGGGGTGTTTCCGGCGGAGACGTTGATCTTCTTAACGACTCCGTTAACATCGGATACTACCTCAAGGCCCTGCTCCTTTGCTCCGGAGGTCAGCTTATCGAGCTTCTCCTGAGCCTCGGCGACCTTGCCCTCCTGCTTCTCAACGGCCGTCTCTGCCTTCGTTATGCCGCTGCGCATTGCCTGAAGGTCGAGATCCTTGAGCTTCTTGGAGAGCTGATCGGATTTCTTCTGCTCGGAGAGCTGGAAGATGGCGTCCTCAAGCTGGGTCTGGAGCGACTCTATCTCAGAGGTCAGGGTATCGTACCTCGTCTGTACGTTATCAGCCGCCGACTTCGCGGTATCGTAAGCGGTCTTTGCTCTCTCTTTTTTCTCATTAGCCACGGCGAGGGTGCCGTTCTGAATGAGATCTACGTCCTCCTGCGCGTTCTCGACGGCCTTGTCCTTGGCGGTCTTTTCCTTCTGCGCTTCCTTATATGCCTTCTCAAGAGGCTCGAGCGTCTTCTTCGCCTCGTTCAGCTCGCGGGTCAGTTTGGCGTAGGTGGCGTCGTCGGCATTTGACTTTGCGTAGCTGTCGTATGCGCTGTCGTATGCGGCGTAGGCGCTCTCCTCTCTGAGCTTCGCTTGCGTTACCGCGTTCTGCGCGGTCTGTATCGCCTGCTCCGCGGCGATTATGGCCTTATAGGCCTCGTACGCTTCGGAGTCGGTATCCTTAAGTTTTTCCGCCGCCGCCGGTATGTAGGTCGCGTATTTGGACTCAAAGTAGGCTTTTCTTGCGTCGCTGCCTGCCGGGTATTTTTCATCGAATGAAAGGCCGTCTTCTCCCGGCACGTAGTCTGCCTCTATCATCTCTTCGGCCTTGGCTGTGACTCTATCGTTTCCGGCGTCATAGAGTATGTGCGCCGTCTCGAGGGCGGTCTTCGCCTCCTCGACCTGAGCCTCGGCCTCTTTTGTCTCTGCCCGAGCCGCGTTGTAAGCGTCCTCGGCGGCCTTGACGGCGCTGTAGCTTCCGTCGCCGGAGCCGCCGCTCTTGGCTCTCTCTGCCTCAATGGCGTCGACCTTGGCCTTTGCCTCGTTATACGGCTCCTCGGCGGCGTCGAGCGCTTCCTTCGCCTTCTTTGCGGCGGACTTAGCCTCTCTCAGCTTTTCCTGAGCCTCGTCATACTCCTTCTGTTCCTCCTCGTAGGCTTTCTCGGCCTCTTCGAAAGCGTCCCTCGCGGTCTTGAGGGCAGTATCTGAGAAGTCGAGCTCGTCTCTCTCCTTCGTCTTCTCGCTTATCTCGTCCCTCAGCTTCTGGATATTGCGGTTTTCCTTCGTGTAGTCCGCGGCGGAGGCAGCCTCCAAAAGTGCGCGCTGATAGCTTCTTCTCGATTCCTCAAGCGAATCCTTAAGGCTCTGGAGCTGGGTCTCGGCCTGTTCAAGCTCCTGACGCGCGGCCTCGACCTCCTGAGAGTCGCCCTCGGCAAGGATAAAGAGAACGTCGCCCGCCTCTACGGTCTGGCCGACCTTGGCATAGACCGTTTTAACCTTGCGGGTATCGGACATTATGATATCAAAGGTCTCGGAAGCGGCTATCGTTCCCTGTCCCCTGATCTGAGCGCTTATAGCTCCTGAGGTCACGTACTGAACGGCTACCTCGGGGAGGTTAGCATTCATAATCGTATTGGAAAAGAAGGTCAGCACAAGCATAACGGAAAGGAAAATTATAACCGCCGTCTGTACCCAGCCTCTTTTTTTTGTCTTTTTTTCATCATTCATGGAATGCACAATCCTTTCAGTTATCTTTTAACCCTTAACGGAGCCCTGGTGCGCTATACCCTCGACAAGGTACTCCTCGCCGCCGAGGAAAAGGAGAAGGGTCGGAATCATATAGAAGGTTGCCACGGCGAAGGCAAGTCCTACCTCGCCCGCGTTTATCTGCGACAGGAAGACGCTGAGCGGCTGCTGGTCTGCGTCAGGCAGAAGTATAAGCGCCTGCTCGACCATATTCCAGTAGTCGATAAACACGAGGATGGCGACGGAGAAGAGCGCCGCTCTGCATTGTGGCAGGCACACTCTTGTAAAAACTCTCCACTCGCTCGCCCCGTCGAGCTTTGCCGCCTCGATAAGGCTCTTCGGGATCCTGCGCATATACTTTGTAAGCAGGAACACCGAGAAGGGGGCAAAGGCGCCCGGCAAAATGATCGACCATCGGGTATTGACAAGGCCGAGAGCGTCGCTGACAAGATAGTTCGGCACCAGAGTTACCTGATACGGCATCAGCATCAGAATAACGTATGAAAAGAAGATCGCGGATCTCGCCTTTCCTCTCCAGCGGGTAAACCCGTATGCCGCGACGGAGGCGACGGCGAGCTGGAACAGAACGACTGGCACCGTAAGAAGGACGCTGTTCCAGAACTTATAAAGGAAGTCCGGGCTCTTTATAAGAGCCGTTACATACTGGGAAAAGGTCACCTTTTCCGGAATGAACTTCAGGTTCACCTTCTCGGAAACGTAGCTATGACCGGCGCGCGCCGTGCCGAAGACGGCGCCGTAGTTTGCCTCGATTTCGCTCTCCGTCATAAAGGAGTTCGTAATGGTGAGGATCGTAGGCGTGAGGAAGGTGATCGCAAAGATAAGGCAGACGATGAAAACGGCCGTTCGCCCGACAAGACGCTTTTTCTTCATCCCTCCACGTCCTTTCCGAACCAGTTCTCCACGGCAAAGAGGACGGCGATGATGATTATCATAGCTATCGCCATAATAACGGCCGCGGCGGAGAGCTTCTGATAGTTCAGCGCGTTAAACATATTGTTCATAAAGTGCTGCAGAGTGTAGAGCTTCTCATAGGGGTAGCTTCCCGCTAAAAGGAATACCTCGCGGAACACCTTAAAGCTGTTTATAAGGCTCAGTATAGCTACGAAAAGGATAGTCGGCGAGAGGTAGCGCATCTTTATCGCGAAGAACTTATAAAGAGGCGAGGCTCCCTCGACGTCCGCGACCTCCAGAAGCTCGCCCGGCACGTTCGCAAGGGCGGACATAAAGAGGATCATATTGTAGCCGAGATTCTTCCAAAGGAAGAGGAAGATAACCACCCACTGAGCGTAGTCAGAGTTCAGCCAGTCCACCTTGTCAAGACCGAACAGGGCGGTAAACTCGTTCAGAACGCCGTTATTCGAGAAGACGACCTGCCATATAAGCACGACCGACGCTACGGGGACCATCATCGGGCTTAAAAAGAAGGTCCTGAAATGGCTCTTTCCCGGTATCCTCGCCTCGAGAAGAAGCGCCAAAGTGAGCGAGAGGATAACGGAGAGCGGGACGACCAGCGCGGAAAACGTGCCGGTATTCTTCATAGCGAGGAGAAATCCCGGATTTTTCAGGAGATTCGTATAGTTATCCAATCCGGCGAACGAGGGGTCAAGGCTGCTTTTTATAAAGCTGTAATAGATAACCACCCCGAACGGCAGGATAAAGAAAACTATTACTCCGAGAAAGCTCGGCCCGAGGAATCCGATGCTCGTAAGAAACTCGCGGACCCTCGTTCTTCTGAGAGCGCCCCGCTGCTCCGGTGTGAAATTCGTTCGCACCTCGCGAAGTCTCTCCTTCACCCGCGCCTTCGCGGCCCGGGCTTCCTTCCATTTTATCAAAGGACTCGTGATGTTCACCACTTCCCTTCCATATTTGTGCGCCGGCGGCGGGGCTTGCCCCCGCGTCTTGCGCTTTATCACCTTTGTTCGTTTACGTATAGGAACACTCTTGAATTAATCGCCTTGGCGGCCGCCTCAGAGGTCTGCTGGCCGGAGAAGTACGCGCTCGCCCTGTCCACGATGATCTCGTATATGGCCTGATCGAAGCCGTACAGTCTCGTTGTGGCGTACACGAGGTCATTGACCTTAGCCGCCTGTTCCTCGGTCAGGTGGTAGATCCGCGCGCCCATACCGTCGGGCGAATATCCCCAGCCCTTCGGCACCTCTATCTTCTGTCCGTCGTCGTCAAGGATGAAGCTTCCGCGCTCGTCGCGCTCATAGACCGCGATCTGCGCCTCCTTGAGGCAGCGGTCAAACATAGCCTTATTTGACGGGAATCCGCTGCCCGAGGACGCCGCGTTATATTGGTAGCCGTCGTCAAGGAAGCGGCTCATAAACTCCCAGGCTCCCTCTTTATCGGCGCAGGTCGCGCTCATCGCAATGCCGAGCTCGGTATCAAAAGCGCTTCCCACTCCCGTCTCCACGGGGTAACCCACGAAGGTCAGATCTCCTCCGACCATCTGCTCAGTAGAACGCCAGTTAATAAAATCAGAGACTGTGACGGTCTCCAAAAGCTGGTAGCCCTCTAAAAAAGCGTTCGACCCGGGGAACTCGTCCATACCCTGATGCTCTCTCCAGTATCTCTCCTCATCGAAGGTCGCGGGGAAGAGATTTGCGAATTCAAGAATATGTATAAAGTTCTCGCTGTTGAAGGACACCTCTCCGGTATCCCAGTTTACAAACCCGTCGAGCATGATCGACGAGACGTCCTCCAGAGCCTTACTCTTGGTATATTCCACGCTGAAAACCCTTGCCTCCGCCCACAGAGACTTGTAGGCTCGCATCAACTCAGCCATACTCCAGCCCATCTTTTTTCCGACGACGTCGGAGGAGCCGGCAACTGTGACCACCGTAAATGTGGGCGAAAGCTGATACAGCTTTCCGTCGTCACCGGAGAGTGCGTTGAAGAAGGGCTCTACCACTCCGCTTCTGCCGCAGGTCCTCTCGATAAACGGCCAGAGATCCTCAAGGTAGCCCTTCGCCCCGAGCTGCCTTATCGGCATATTCGAGGTCGCGAACATATCCGGCACCTTGCCCGCCAAAAGCTCGGTGGTGAGCTTTTTCAGCGCGTTTTCATACGCGTTTTCCCCGTTTGAAACGTACTGTGAATAGTCAACGACCTCAATGCGGTATTTCTGGCTTGAGCGGTTGAACTTAACTATCTCCTTGCGGACGTTGCCGTCAAGCCCCATGCAGGCGTAGGTGAGATTCGTCTTCTGCGGAAGGTTTTCCGTGCGGACGCTGTAGATCCGGTACATACCGGTGACCTCGCCGCCATCCTCATACTGAGTGGATATGGCAAGGACGGTGCCGTCGTCCGTGGTGATAAGATTGTCTATGTAGTCGGCGTCAACGTCGCAGTTTATGAAGTTGAAAAGCAGAGATGATTCGCCCGTCTCAAGCTTTAAGCCCATAAAGTTCAGCGATGAGGAATAGAAGAAATCGTAATCCCCGCTCCCGGTGTAAAGCCTGTCGGAGCTTATCGAGGGATAAGTCTCGGGCTCGGCTAATTTTTTGGCAGCGACGTCGATAACCGAGAGGGTCAGCCCTTCTTCTCTGTTATTGACTACGGCGATTTTTCCGTCCCTCGTCTTCACCGTTGAGTTTATCCGGCCATCGGATTTTATCAGGCAAAGAAGGTCACCGCTTTTTGAGAGGACGAGTATCTTCTCGCCGGCGAAAATGTAAAGGTTATCCAATGCGTCAACGTTAATATCGCTTATGTATAAATAGCCCTCTCCGTCGCCGGAGTCGCCGCTCTGAGCCAAAAGCTCTTTTACGTCCAGGGTAAGAAGCCTGTCTCCGTCGAATTCGAGCTTTGTAAGCGTATAGGTCTCCTTGGACTCGTAATAGTCCCACATCCTGTCAGATACGTCTTCCTCGGTTAGTCCCTCGGGAATATTGTATCTTGAGATTAACGCCTGCTCGACGACCCAAAAGCCGTCGGCTCCGGCGACGAACCTTGAAACGCTGTTTGTGCCGTTCCACCCCTCCTCAACGGGGCTCGGCTTAAACTCAGCGACCGTCTTATAGTCCGTTCCCTCGATCGACATACTGTTTATGTGGTAAACGCTGTTGTCTTCGGAGCGGTACTCCCCGGTCTCCTCGTCAATCCAATCGTCATAAATTGAAATATGCGAGATGTAGTAAACCCTTCTGCCGGAATAAGAAAAATTCGTTATGCTTTCGTCCTCTGTCTGCACCTGAGAGTAGACCGAGGTATAGGTAAACTCCGGTCTCTCCTGCGGCTCATTCTGATCAGACTTCTTGCAGCCGGTAAAAAGCGATATCACAATAATAAAGCTGAGGGCAAGCGCCATCCACCTTTTCATCTATTCATCCTCCCGGGATATATTGAGCCCGGGTCCGGGCTCGGTGATCATTTAAGCTTTGCGAAGGTCTCTCCTATTTTTCCCTTGATCAAGAGATCGGCGGAGCTGTCAAGCCCCGTAGGCGACAGGTTTACGACGACGAGATACCGCCCGCCGAAATATCTTATGAGGCCGGCTGCCGGGTATACCACGAGGCTCGTCCCGCCCACGATGAGCATATCCGCATTTTCAATCGCGCTTACGCTCTTTCTGAGGATCCTCTCGTCGAGCCCTTCCTCATACAGAACGATGTCCGGACGCACTACGCCGCCGCATTCGCACCTCGGAACGCCGGTCGCCCTCTGGCAGAAGTCGGCGGAGTATCGCATACCGCATTTTGAGCAGTAGTTTCTCAGAAGGCTCCCGTGCAGCTCAAGCACGTTCTTTGACCCGGCGGCCTGATGCAGCCCGTCGATATTCTGGGTGATGACCGCCTTGAGCTTACCCCGCTCTTCAAGCTTCGCAAGGTAGAGGTGAGCCGCGTTCGGCTTTGCGCCGCGGACGATGAGCTTGTCCCTGTAAAAGCGGTAAAACTCCTCGGGATTTTTGTCAAAGAAGCTTCTGGATATTATCTCCTCTGGCGGATACTTATACTTCTGGTTATACAGTCCGTCCACGCTTCTGAAGTCGGGGATCCCGCTCTCCGTGGAGACTCCGGCCCCGCCGAAGAAAACGATATTGTCGGATGAATCGATCATTTCCTGAAGTTTTGCCGTCTTGTCTTCCACGTAAATCACCTCAATTATTTATTATATCAAAAGCTTTTGGAAAATACAACACTTTTGGGATAATTTGTCCGCAAAAACTATATGTAGTGTTTTGTCTACAAAAAAGCCCCCGGTTCTTCCGGGGGATTTTTAAGTTTTGCTTTCTTATCTCTGCTCGCTTACGTACAGGAAGGCGCGGGACTGGATAGCCTTCGCCGCATCCTGAGCGGTCTGCTGTCCGGAGAAGTACGCGCTTCCTCTGTCAACGATGATCTCATAAATTGCGTCGTCGTAGGCGTAGATCCTCGTGGTGCTTTCTATGAGGTCGAGGATCTTGGCCGCCTGTTCATCAGTCAAATGATAGATGGCTCCGTCGTTTGGCGCGGCAATCTTCGGCGCCGGAGCGGGCTCCTCAACTACCGCGCTCTCCTCAGCCTCTGTGGATTCCTCAGCCTCTTCGGGCTCATCGGCCGCCTCGTACTCTACGTCCTCCTCGATCGCGTAGACGGTGTAGCCCCAGCCCTTGGCCTGCTCTATCTTCTCACCGTTTTCATCGAGGACGTAGGCGCCCTTCTCGTCGGTCATGTAAACGGGCGTCTTCGCTTGTGTCAGCAGACGGTCGAACGCGGCCTTGTTCGTCGGGAAGCCGTAGGTGTAATATCCGATAAGGCCGTCGTTCATAGAGCCCGAATCGGAGGAGCCGAGCTGATAATCCTCGGAGAGGAAGCGGCTCATAAACTCCCAAGCCCCATCCTTGTCGGAGCAGGTCGCGCTCATCGCGATGCCCGACTGTATCGTAAAAGCGCTGCCGACTCCGCTCTCAACCGGATAGCCGACGAAGGTCAGGTCGCCGCCCATCATCATCTCGGTAGAGCGCCAGTTGATGAAGTCGGAAACCGTAATCACAGACAGGAGCTGAAGCCCCTCGTAAAAATAGTTTGTCTCGTTGTAATCCTCGCCCTGGTGCTCCTTCCAGTAGGTATCCCAGTCGAAGTTCTCGGGGAACATATTCGCAAATTCGAGAAGCTGAACGAAGGCAGGGCTGTCGAAGGTGACCTCGCCTGTATTCCAGTTTATAAATCCGTCGATCATAACGGAGCAGATATTCATGACTGCCTGATCTCTGGTATAGCCCATATCGAATACGGTTGCCTCCGGCTTAAGCTTTTTAAGCGCTCCCAGAAGCTCCTGCAGGCTCCAGCCCATCTTATCGCCCACTACCGCCGAAGGGCCTGCGACTGTCTGCACCGAAAACCGCGGCGTGATCTGATATAGCTTTCCGTCAGCGGCGGACAAAGCGTTAAACAGGGGCTGAACAACTCCGTCTCGCCCGTAGCTTTTTTCTATGTACGGCCAGAGGTCTTCAAGGTATCCCTTTGCCTCAAGCTGCCTCATCGGCATATTGCTGCTTGCGAACATATCCGGTATCTTTCCGGTCAGAAGCTCGGTGGTCAGCATATTAAGCGCGTTCTCGTATGAGCCCGAATCGTCGGTCACATAGCTTGAATAGTCGGAGACCTCGATGCGGTATTTATCGCTTGAGCGGTTGAATTTCACTATCTCCTTGCGCACGTTGCTGTCGAGACCCATGCAGGCGTAGGTCAGGTAGGTCTTCTGCGGAAGGTCCTCAGTACGCACCTTGTATATCCGGTACATTCCTATGCTCTGTCCGCTGAAGCTGTACTGATATGAGAAGGCGAGGAGCGAGCCGTCCTCCGCCTGAACGAGGTTCGAGATATAGTCCGCGTCAACGTCGCAGTTTATAAAGTTAAACAGAAGCGTCGATTCGCCCGTTTCAAGGTTAAGACCCATATAATTGAGGCCGGAGGTATAGTAGAAGTCGTATTCCCCGTCCCCGGCAAAGAGCCTGTCGCAGAGAATAGGCGGAAGGGTCTCGGGCTCTCCCAGCTTCTTCGCGGCCGGGTCGACCCTGAGCATCGTCATAACCGAGCCGTTTTCGTTCCACTCCCTCTTGGAAACGGCGACCGTGCCGTCCTTCAGGATAACGGCGGAATCGAACCAGTCTTCGGATTTTATAACGCAGAGGGTGCTGCCGTCCTTATTGAGGACGAGGATCTTGTTCCCGCCGAAGATATAGAGATTTCCCGCCGAGTCGAGCTTCATATCTGACATATAGAAGTAGTCGTTTTCTCCATCCTCGCTGCTCTGAGCCACGGCCCCGGCGTCGACAGAGGCGATCACCTCGCCTGTGTAGCTGAGCTTAACGACATAGTAGCAGCTTTTGGACTCATAATACTCCCATATCCGGTCTCCCATCTCCTCAGCCGTCTTGCCCTCGGGCAGGCTGAGCCTGGACATATAGCCCTGCTCGGCAAGCCAGATGCCGTCAGCGTCGGCAAGGATTCTATCTACGCTCATGCTGCCTTCCCATCCCTCTTCAACGGGATCGGGCTTAAACTCAAAAAGCTCATTAAAGTCAGAGTTGTCCGGCGACATACTGTTTATATGGTAAACGCTGTTGTCCAACGTCCGGTATTCGCCGGTCTCCTCGTCCACAACTTCCTCGTACGCCCAGGTGTATGAGAGGAAATAGACCTTGCCGTTCAAGTATGTGAAAGAGCCCACGTTGCTGTCGTCGGAGGAAAGCTGAGTGTAATTCGACGTATAGGTAAACTCCGGTCTCTCCTTCTCAGCGTTCGGGTCGTTCACGCTCGTGTCGTTTTTCTTCCCGCAGCCGGTAAAGCAGGTGAAGAGCACCACCGCCGCAAGAATAAGGGCTGTAAGTTTTTTCATATTGTCCTCCCGATATTTTGCTGTGTTTCCATTATTAGACTCCGCATTGGCTCCGTTTGTTCCGGAAAATCCAAAATATTTCATCAGCTTTTCAAAAGAAGCGCCCCCTTTATGGGGGCGTAAATTACTTTATAGCGGGATTAAAGGTATTCTCCTTGAGAACTACGTCGTGAGCTCCGCCCTCGACAATGCTGGTAGCGGAGACGAGGGTTATCTTCGCCTTCTCCTGAAGCTCGGGGATTGTGATCGCGCCGCAGTTGCACATCGTGTGCTTCACCTTGGAGAGAGTGAGAGCTACGTTATCGTGCAGGGAGCCGGCGTAGGGCACGTAGGAATCAACGCCCTCCTCAAAGGCCATACCCGCCTTGCCGCCGACGTCGTACCTCTGCCAGTTGCGGGCTCTCGCGCTGCCCTCTCCCCAGTACTCCTTCATATAGCTGCCGCCGATGGAAACACGGCGCGAGGGGCTCTCGTCGAACCTTGCGAAGTAGCGGCCGAGCATAAGGAAGTCGGCGCCCATCGCAAGCGCGAGGGTGAAGTGATAATCGTGGACTATTCCGCCGTCGGAGCAAACGGGGACGTAGACCCCGGTCTCCTTGGCGTATCTGTCGCGCTCGGCGCAAACGTCGATGAGGGCGGTGGCCTGTCCGCGGCCAATGCCCTTCTGCTCTCTCGTGATGCAGATAGAGCCGCCGCCGATACCGACCTTTACGAAGTCGGCTCCGCAGTCTGCGAGGAAGCGGAAGCCCTCGGAATCGACCACGTTTCCGGCTCCGACCTTGACGGAATCGCCGTAGTTATCCCTTATCCACTTGATCGTGCGCTTCTGCCACTCGGAGAAGCCCTCGGAGGAGTCGATGCAGAGGACGTCGGCTCCAGCCTCGATAAGGGCGGGGACGCGCTCGGCGTAGTCCCTCGTGTTTATTCCGGCGCCGACGATGAACTTCTTATGCGCGTCGAGGAGCTCGAGAGGGTTCTCCTTATGGCTGTCGTAGTCCTTGCGGAAAACGAAGTACATGAGCCTGCCCTCGTCGTCGACAATCGGGAGGTTGTTTATCTTATTATCCCATATTATATCGTTGGCTTCCTTGAGGGTGGTCTCCTTCGGGGCCACGACGAGACGGGAGAGCGGGGTCATAAAGGTCTCGACCTTTTCCTCGCCCGTCATACGGGATATGCGGTAATCGCGGCTTGTGACAATGCCGAGAAGCTTTCCGTTCGGAGTTCCGTCCTCGGTGACGGCGACGGTGTTGTGTCCGGTGCGGGCCGTTACGGTAAGGACGTCTTTCAGCGCGTCGGAGGGCTTTACGTTTGAATCGGAGGGGACGAAGCCCGCCTTGTACGCCTTTGCTCTCGCGACCATAGCCGCCTGGTCGGCTATCGTCTGGCTGCCGTAGATGAAGCTCACTCCGCCCTCCTTGGCAAGGGCTACGGCCATACGGTCGTCGGAAACGGCCTGCATTATGGCGCTCGTCATCGGTATGTTCATATAGATGTCGGAGGGCTCGCCCACCTTGTGCTTTACAAGGGGCGTTCTGAGGCTGACCTTATCCGGCACGCAGTCCGCGCTTGAATAACCGGGGATCAGCAGATACTCCGAAAACGTTCTTGAGGGCTCCTGAAAAATAAATGCCATAGCACGTTCCTCCCAATAAAAATTATTAGCCGTAGGATATCAGAAAGGCGGCTTTTCGTCAAGAGAAAAACCGCCTAAATTCGCCGCTATTTTCTGTCGCGTTGATAGTAAAACATATACTGCTGGGCAAGGCCGGCGTTTTCGCCGAACACGGAGGCGTCGAGCCCGTTCGGATAGTGCTCTGCTATCGCCTTTTTTATCCATACGTCTACAGGGAAAGCCGACGGCATTCTGAGCGAGAATAGGACGACGCAGTTTGCAACCTTCTCCCCTATGCCCGGAAGCTCCATCAGGCGGCGCTTCGCCTCGGCATATTCGAGCTTTGACAGCGCCTCGAGGTCGAGCCTGCCCTCAGAGACCATTCGGGCGGCGTTCAGTATATATGGCGCGCGGTATCCCGAGCGAAGCGGGTCGAGGTCCCGCTCGGAGAGCGCCGCCACCCTCTCCGCAGAGGGAAAGGCGCGGTATTCTTTGCCCTCAAGTTCCGTCACCTCGCCCCAGAGAGATGCCATCGTCTCGACTATCTTCTTTATGCGCGGTATATTGTTGCACTGGCTTATGATGAAGGAGCAGAGAGCCTCCCACCTGTCCTGGTTTAGTATCCTTATCCCCCTGCCGTACTCCGAGGCGGTGAGCATATAATCGTCAACGGCGCAGAGCTTTCGCCTCTCCGCGTAGTTCGAGCCGAAGTCGAAATAGTCGCTCCAAACGCTCTCAAAGTCGTTGAGCGTACCCGTTATGTAAACCGAATCGCCGTCCTCGCGGACTCTTGCCGCCCTCCCGAGGGCGACGCCGGTATAGCTGCCGTCAGGGTTTTCGTTCCAGCGGAAGCACTGGCCGCAGTCAAATATTTTCTTCGCGGAGAAATCGTCCTCCGGCGTAATCTTTATCTCGTTTCCCGCCGTCTCTATCCTCATAGCGCCCTCCGTATCTCTCTATGTTCTTATAATACAACCGATTTCGTCGGGGTACAAGTATAAATCTCGGCGGCTTGGGAAAAGAAAATATTGCTATTTCAAAAAGACCGTTGTATAATCCGGGTATATTGCAGAGTAGGCCTGCGAGCGTTAAGTGCCGGGGGGACGGAGAGTTGCCCCCCGGACGAAAAGCTTTTGCTTGCGGTTCGCCGGCCGCATCCCGCTGCACCAGAAGATAGGTATATCTCCTCTTGTAGTACGAATGTTTCTGCAAAGGAGGTATTTTTTTATGAAAAAAGTTTTCCGTTCTCTTTCCGACTCGGCACGGGAGATAAAAAATCTCCGCGTTCTCACCGCCTGCGCCGTGCTTGCCGCCCTCGCCGTGGCTTTAAACTACGTCGCGAGCATCAACATCGGGCCGTATATCAAGATCGGCTTCTCCGGGATACCGAATCAGCTCGTCGACTGGCTCTTCGGCCCCGTTACGGGAATGATTTTCGCCGCCGCTCTCGACATTATCAAGTTCGCTCTCAAGCCGGACGGGGTCTTCTTCTTCGGCTATACCGCGAGCGCGATGATTGCCGCCCTTATCTACGGTCTCTCCTATTACAAGCGGCCGCTTAATTTCTGGCGCGTTCTGATAACGAAGGCGATCGTCGCCGTTATCGTCAACATCGGGCTCAACACGCTCTGGATGTCTATGCAGGGCGGGAAGGCGTTTTTTGCCCTGCTCCCGCTCCGCGCCTTGAAAAACGCCATTATGACGCCGATAGAAGCCGCAATATTCTTCCTCATAGCAATGGCGCTTAAAAAGGCCTGCATCGAAAAGCTTATTTTTCGAAAAAACAAGTGATTTTTAATTGCGCGGGCAGCGAGGCTGTGATATCATAGTAGCATAAAATAAAACCTGAAAGCGGGGGTCCCGAATGAGAAAAACGAAAATAATCTGCACTTTAGGTCCTGCTACCGACGATGAGGACGTTTTACGTCGAATGATTCTCGCCGGAATGAACGTGGCAAGGTTTAATTTCAGCCACGGGGATCATTCCGCCCACCTCGCAAGGCTCACCGAGCTGAGAAAAATCAGAGACGAGCTCAATCTCCCGGTCGCCGCCCTTTTGGATACGAAGGGGCCAGAGATCCGCCTCGGCGTTTTTGAGGACCCGAACGGCGTAGTCCTCGAGCCGGGTCAGACCTTCACCCTCACCACCCGCGAGTGCCCCGGCACCAAGGAGAGGGCTTACGTGAACTATGAGGGACTCCCTGCCGACGTCAAAAAGGGCGTCCGCCTTTTAATAAACGACGGGCTCATCTCCCTAACAGTCGATAAGGTCTCCGACGCAGAAATAGTCTGTACGGTCGTAGACGGCGGCAAGCTCACGGACCGCAAGGGCGTAAACGTGCCCGGCGTCAGCCTCAGGATGCCCTATCTCTCCGCCCGCGATATGTCCGACCTGCAGTTCGGCAAGGAGAACGACTACGACTTTATCGCCGCCTCCTTCGTCCGCAACGCGACCGACGTCAACATCCTCCGCAACTACTGCGACGCTATCGGCTGGCGCGACGTTAAGATAATCGCGAAGATTGAGAACGCTGAGGGCGTCAGCAATATCGACAGCATTATTGCCGCAGCTGACGGTATTATGGTCGCGAGAGGCGATATGGGCGTTGAGATCAGCTTCGAGCAGATCCCCGCCATTCAGAAGATGATAATAAAGAAGGTCTACGAGGCCGGAAAGATCGTCGTTACCGCGACGCAGATGCTCGAGTCCATGATAACGAACCCCCGCCCCACGAGAGCCGAGATCACCGACGTGGCGAACGCCATTTACGACGGTACGAGCGCGATAATGCTCTCCGGCGAGTCCGCCGTGGGCAAGCACCCTGTCGAGGCTGTCAAGACGATGGACCTTATCGCCCGCACGGCTGAGGAGGATATCGACTACGTCCGCCGCTTCCAGAATCTCAGACCGGACGCAAGTGAATTCAAGGATATAACCTCCGCCATAGGCCATGCTACCGTTACTACGGCAAACGACCTTTCCGCTTCCGCTATCATTACTGTTACCAAGAGCGGAACGACAGCGAGAATGATATCCAAATACCGCCCGCAGACGATGATAGTCGGCGCGACCATCTCTGAAAAGGCGTGGCGCCAGCTCAGCCTGAGCTGGGGCGTTCTCCCCGTTATGTGCGAGATTAAGAATAACTCCGACGAGCTCTTCGATCACGCGGTCGACGTATCTCTCCGCTGCGGCGCGATAAAGCACGGCGACACCGTGGTCATCTCCGCCGGCGTACCTCTCGGCATTTCAGGCACCACGAACATGCTGAAGGTCCACGAGGTAAAATAAAATAACCGGACAACAAAAAGCGAGGGAAAAGCGTTTCTGCTTTTCCCTCTCTTTTTAGTTTATCAGTTCCTTCTGCGCTTCGGCAGCGCGAGTATCACTACCGCGGCAAGCGCGGTGAGGCTTACCGGCACCCAAAGCGCCGTCGCGCGGCTGTCGCCGGTATCTGGGTTTCCGTCGAGGGCGGTATCCTCGTCCTCGATCTCGGTCTCCTCCGCAGGCTCCTTGTCCGTCGGGGTCTCGCCGTCGTCGATCTGCTCCTCGGCAGGCTCCTCACTCGGCTCTTCAGTCGGTTCCTCTGTCGGCTCCTCAGTAGGCTCCTCGGTGGGCTCCTCGGTCGGCTCTTCGGTCGGTTCCTCCGGCTCCGGGTCTACTGGAGGCGCTGGGGGCGCGGGCGGCGCCGGGGGTGTGTTTTCCTGCCACTGAGCCTCAAGAGTCTTGCTCTCATACACCGTAGAGCTGAAATCGTAATCCTCTCCGCCGTCCTTCCAGCCTATGAAGCTGTATCCCTCTCTCGTTGGATCATCCGGCTTCTCCGCCTCTGTCCCGTAGGGTACGTGCTGCTCCTCAACTTCGCTGCCGCCCTTTGAGTCAAAGCTGACTATCGGCTGAGCTATTATATGTCTGCGGCGCGTCGCGTCGCTCACATAGATAATCGCGGCGCTCGGATCGAGCTCGCCTTCTGCCTCCGAGCCGCTGCCGGCGGAGTTGGGCTCAGTCTCGCGCTCAGCCTCTTCTATCCTGCTGCCCTCAGCCGAGAGGCGAATTACGAGGTCCTTTACTCTCTTGCCGGTGAGCGGATCCTTATCCTTTGCCCAGCCGTTCGTTCCGGAGATGGGCGCTACGACGCTGTAGCCTCCGTCGGTTTTTCCGCTTGCGGTCACGTTTACGTCGGTCTGGATATCGTCAATAATTTCAGTATCAACCGTTCCCCTTACTATGAAATAGTCGGGAGTGGTGTAGCCTTCAACTGTCACGGTCGTGACCTTGCCGTCGCCGCCGTCGGTATTGACGCTTCCGAAGAATACTGACGCGGTCTTATCGCTTAAAACTACGGGAGAAGCGATGCAATCTTTTATTCTTACGTCGTTTTCAACCGCAGTATTGGGGTTGGGCGTTACGGTGCCCCAGAAGCCGCCCGCGATCTTGCCGCAGACCGCCCCGGCAGCCTCGCAGTTTTCAAATGTTCCGCGGTAGCCTGTGCCCACGAAACCGCCCGCGGCAACTCCGCCTGCTGTGCTCCCGTAGGCCTTGCAGTTTGTGAAGGTCGGATAGGTGATGTTGCCAGACACGCCCTCCGAAGGAGAGGCGCTGCCGACAAAGCCGCCGGCTATGTATGTGGAGGTCACGTCGACGTTCGCCTCGCAGTCGCTCATTTGGACAGACGTCCACTTATTCCAGCCGAAGGAGCCGACGAAACCGCCCACGGCTATGGTATCGGTATCGAGGTAGATCTTTCCGGTTACTGTCGAGTCTGTGACCTGAGTGCCGTTCGCAAGATCGCCGACAAAGCCGCCGACGCTGTTTTCATCGACCTTTGCGGCTCCGCTTGCGTCTGTGCCGCCGACGATGCCCCTAAGGCTTATTTCCATCCCGGTCACGTAGCAGTCGGTTATCTTAACGTAGTTATTGTTGCCGTCGTCGGTCTCGCCGATAAATCCGGCTATCTGGCTGAGCTTATAGCCGCCCGAGTTTTTGATAACGACGCCGCTCACGCTGCAGCCGGTAATGGCATTATCGCTCTCGCTTCCGCCGGAGAAGCCTCCGATGTTGCTCATCTCTCCGTCTGAATAAATGCTGACGTTTTTAACGGCGCAGTTTATAAATTCGCCGTGTCCGCCTGCGCCGTTGCGGATGTAGCCTGCAAAGCCGCCCGCGAGAAGTATCTCGCCGTTATCAGTCGTTTTTATTTCCGCAGCCTCGATCGTAAAGTCGGAGACCTCAGCCTTGCCTCGTATTGAGCCGAATATGCCGCCGCTCTCGTAGACCTTCGTCGCGCTCTCCAAAACAGCTTTTTCAACAGAGCCGGTCTTTGCTGTGAGCGAGCAGCCGCTCTGGCGGTCAACAAGCCCGATAAAGCCGCCGCAGAGGAATACATCCAGTTCAGCTTTCAGCTCAGCCGTATTCACGCTGCAGTTTTCGACCGTGCCGTCGCGGAAGTTTCCTATAAAGCCCGCTGAATAATAAAGGTACGTACCGGATGCCGCACTGAATTCACCGGTGATTTTGCAGTTTTTAAAGCTGCTGCTCGCACCCTCTCTGTTTGCGCCTGCAAAGCCGCCTATATAAAACATACTCTGCTCTGAGCCGCCGCCCGTTACCGTTACGTTACCTGTAACCGTGCAATCGGTAAATGATGTATCGGCCGGATTCGCATCATCCTTGGTCCCGTCGAGAATGTTTCCGGCAAAGCCCGCGGAAAGGGCTACGTAAGCATTTCCTTTAATGGCAGTATCTCCGCTAATAGTGCAGCCCTCAAAGTCAGCCGAGCCAGCAGCGGTGCCGATGAAGCCGCCGATCGAATAAATGCTGCCGGTATCTCCCGTTGCCTTAAAGGTCGCGTTGCCGCTGACAGAGCAGTTCTTTACGGAAACAGCCGTGTCGTTGGCGACGATATATCCGAGGAAGCCGCCGTTGTCGTATATGTATGCGCCGCTTGCGGATATGCTGACGTCCGCCTCAACAGAGCAGTTTTCAAAGCTTGCGCCGGCATAGGCCTGCCCGGCGAAGCCGCCCGATCTTAGCATGTATTTCGTTCCCTTGAATTCGACTTTTCCCTTTACGGTGCAGCCTGTATACTTGGCATTTGCCTGCGCTATGCCGGAGACAGCTCCCGCCATCTGCAGGTTACCGTCCGTGCAGTTTACAGTCACGTTCTCAACCGTGCAGTTATTAACCGTACCGTAAGACATATACACGAGAGCGCCGAATCTGTTGGTACTGGAGGTCGAAAGAGTGGCTGAAGTGTCCTTCAGATTGAGGTTCTCGATAAGGCCGGAAGCGGTTATGGTCTTAAACAGTCCCACTCTTCCCGCGGTGTCGCTCTGCCTGATCTGAAGATTAGATACGGTGTGATCTCCGCCGTCGAAGGTTCCGGCAAAGTCTGTAATAGTATAGTTTATGCCGCCCTCGGTGTCATACCAATAGTCGCCTTCTTCAAAGCTGAGGTCAGCCGCGAGCTTTACGGTCTTTCCCGCAAAGTCCGTCTTCGCGAGGGCCGTCTCATCCTCAAGCGTAACATTTCCAAGGGTGAGAAGCGCAAACTCCTTGAGCTCGGCGACAGAGGTAATAGTATACTTCTCCGCCTCCGCATCGTACCATGAATACGGCTGCGCCTCCGTCGGCTCAGCCGGATCTTCCGGCGTTTCTGGCGTTTCGCTCTCGTTTGTCTCGTCGCCCTCCTCGGTTGGCTCGACAGCCTCCGTTATTTCGGCCGACGTCTCGAGATCCTCATCGCCCTCTGCGAGTGCGGAAAACGGTAGCACTCCGACACACATAAGAACGGCAAGGATCAGAGCTGTCAATGCTTTAAGTTTCTTCATTGTATTCGCCTCTCTTCGAGAATGTTTTGTTCTTATAATTGATTATAACATAAAAACTGTTGCGTGAACTGTTATTTTCAAAAAAAAATATAAAAGAATAAAAAAAGTCTCTAATACAAAACGCGAGCCCAGCAAAGCGGGTCGCGTTTTGAGAGGAGGAGCGATTGAGCGTAGTGCAGTTTTCGGCGGAAGCCTTTGCCTTTCGACGGAAACGGAACGCAGCTCCTCCACTTTCTTTTCCCGCTAATACAAAATCGAAGCCCATAAAAGGGCTTCGATTTTGAAAGGAGAAATGCCCAGAATTTTTAAGCAAAGCCGCTTGCGGCTTTGCGACCGAATTCGGGGCGTTTCGACGCTGGTACGCCCGATGCGATTCGAACGCACGGCCTACAGAGTCGGAGTCTGTCACTCTATCCAGCTGAGCTACGGGCGCATATCATGAGTAAACGCTGATTAAATGCCGCTTCGGCGCCTGTCGTCGGCACAAGCTCTGTATCGACTCGCTTTCGTGTCACAACACGAAAGCTCGCTCACTCCGCTGTGCCTCCTCTTCCCATCGAAGCGACCACGCTTCGATGGGAGCCCTGAACTTTTCCGCCGCAGCTTTGTCTCAAAATCTTGGAATACACAAAGTATTCCTGCGATTTTTCGCCTTTACTGCGACATAAAAATCCTCGCAATTCGCTCTCGCTGAATTAATCATCGTTTACTTAGCTCCGGTATTATATCAAAAAAATAGAAATCTGTAAAGTGCCAAGGTTGTAATATTTCGTCGATTGTGTTACAATAGCGGAAAATAAGCTCAAAGGAGCTGAGGGATAATGGAAGAAGAAAAGGGCAATTTCCGCGGAAAGCTGTTCGGCGGCTTTAATAGAAACGACGTTATAAACTACATCGAGTCGGCGGCCGCTCAGTTCAACGCGACTGAAAAGGAGCGCGACGACCTTGCCGAGGAGAAAGAAAGACTCATTGAGGAGCTTGACGAGCTGAAATGCGAGCTTGTGGCACAGAAGGAGAGCGCAGAGGCCGAGCTCAAGGCGCTTTCCGACGAGAAGGATGGGGTCATCCTTGAGCTTCGCCGCGAGAATGCGCGACTGCTTGAGGATATTGAAAAGGAGCGCGCCAGGACCTTTGACCGCCGATCCGAGGAGCTTGACTCCGCCGCCGCGGCAGTAGACGAGCTTATAAAGCGCTGCGGGGATATCAAGGCCGATATGGCGGTCAACGTGACAAACACACGCCGCAGGATTTTGGACGATCTCGAGAGCGTTGAGAATGTCGCGGGCGAGCTTGAGAAGAGGCTCAATAAGCTCCGCGCCAACATCGATGAGCTGAGGGCCGAATAATGTCCGAATTTCACCTTAACGCCTCGGAGCTGCACGAACGCGCATCTGAGCTCCACGCTTCAGACCGCGTTTTCCTCTCCGGAACGATCTACACCGCAAGGGACCAGGCGCATATGGCTCTGTTCCGGCTCTTGGACAGCGGCTCAACCCTGCCGCTCGATATCAGAGGGGCTGTTATCTATTACGCCGGGCCGACGCCGGGCCGCGGCGATATGCCGACCCTCGCCTGCGGGCCGACCACTTCGAGCCGAATGGATAAGTTCACCCCGCGCCTTCTGGAGCTTGGCCTTGCCGCGATGATCGGAAAGGGGCCTCGCTCCGAGAGCGTGCGCGAGGCAATCGTGAAAAACAAAGCCGTCTACCTCTGCGCCACGGGCGGCGCCGGGGCTCTCATTGCCAAGAGTATCGTAAAGATGGAGGAGATCGCCTTCGGCGAGCTCGGCTGCGAATCCTTAAAGCGGCTTGAGGTGCGCGATATGCCGCTTATCGTCGGCATAGACGCTCACGGCGGCAATATATTTGCGAGATAAAAAACGAGGAAGCCGTTCGGCTTCCTCGTTTGATTCTTTATTCAGTCTTTTTCTTGGTGGATTTCTTCGCCGCAGGCTTCTTAGCCGCAGGCTTCTCCTCTGCCTTCGGCTCTTCCTTCGCGGGCTCCGCCTTCGGCTCCTCCTTTTTGGTGGCTGCCTTCTTGGCGGCGGGCTTTTTCGCAGCCGGCTTCTTCTCCGCAGGCTTCTCCTCGACCTTCGGCTCTTCCTTCACGGGCTCCGCCTTCGGCTCCTCCTTTTTGGTGGCTGCCTTCTTGGCGGCGGGCTTTTTCGCAGCCGGCTTCTTAGCCAAGGGCTTGGGCTCGGGCTCGGGAGCGGGCTCAGGCTCGAGAGCGGGCTCAGGCTCGGGAGCAGGCTCGGGCTCGGGGGCAGGTTCAGGCTCGGGAGCAGGCTCAGGCTCGGGAGCGGGCTCAGGCTCGGGAGCGGGCTCAGGCTCGGGAGCGGGTTCAGACTCGGGAGCGGGTTCAGGCTCGGGGGCAGGTTCCGGTTCGGGGGCAGGTTCAGGCTCGGGAGCGGGCTCCGGCTCAGGGGCGGGTTCCGGTTCGGGATCGGGCCACTCGACCTCGGGATGGAGTCTGAGATAGATTGCGTAGTATTCCTTCGCCGCCTTTGCCCAGCTGAAGTCAGCCTGCATGGCGTGGTCCATAAGCATATTCCAGTGATATTTGTCAAGCCAGAAGAGGTCGACGGCGTTCTTTACGGTAAAGAGCATCTCGTGCGCATTGTAGTTCGCGAACGAGAAGCCGGTTCCCTCGCCGGTGTACTGGTTATAGGGCCAAACGCTGTCTCTGAGGCCGCCGGTCTCGCGGACGACGGGCAGAGTACCGTAACGCATGGCGATCATCTGAGAAAGTCCGCAGGGCTCGAACAGGCTGGGCATGAGCAGCATATCGGCGCCGGCGTACATACGGTGGCTAAGCGCCTCGTCGAAGGTGATGCAGGCGCACATACGGCCGGGGTACTTCCAGGCGTAATAGCGGAGCATATCCTCATATTTCCTGTCGCCCGTGCCGAGGACGGCGAACTCTATCGGCTTATTTAGCATCTCCTCAATAACGCGGTCGACGAGATCCATGCCCTTCTGCTCGGTCAGACGGCCGATCATTATTACGAGGGGCAGTCCGTCGTTTACCTCAAGGCCGAGCTCGCGCTGAAGATCGCGCTTGCACTCGAGCTTGCCGGACATATCCTCGCGGGAGAAGTTATGCGGGATATATGGGTCGGTGGCGGGGTTCCAATAATCCGTGTCTATGCCGTTCATAACTCCGTAGAGTATGCTGCTTCTGCGGCGGAAGATCTCGTCCATATGCTCGCCGAAGAAGGGGCGCTGGATCTCCTCCGCGTAGGCGCGGCTGACGGTGGTGAGGATATCGGAATAGCAGAGGGCGCCCTTCATAAAGTTCACGCTGTCTCTGTCGCAGCGGAGCTGGCTCTCGGCGGCGGGGATATGGGAAAGGCCGAGGATATCGGGAAGGACGCGGTCTGACATCTGCCCCTGGAACTTCAGGTTGTGGACTGTGAATACCGTCTTGATATTGTCATACTTCTCAATTCCCCTGTAGAACTCGCGGAGAAATACGGGCGAAAGGGCGGTGTGCCAATCGTTCGCGTGAAGTATATCGCAATGGAAATCGGGCAGGTACTGGATGCACTCGACTACGCTCTTGGCGAAGAAGGCGATACGCTCGCCGTCGTCAAAGTAGCCGTAGGCTCCGCCTCTGTTGAAATAATACTCGTTATCAACGAAATAGTAGATAACGCCCTTGTGCTCGAGCATTTCGATTCCGCAGTACTGCGCTCTCCAGCCAAGGGGAACGTAGAAATGGCAGACGTATCTCATCTGATCCTTATACTGCTGTGGGATTGCTCCGAACTTCGGGATAATAACTCTAACGTCGCAGTTCTCCTTGCTGAGAGCCTGCGGAAGCGATCCGGCCACGTCGCCGAGGCCGCCGGTCTTCATAAAGGGCACCGCCTCAAATGCGGCGAAAAGAACGCCCATTTTTCTCATTTATTTCACCTCTTTTTCATTTTCATAGAGGGCGGGAGCATTACCCGCCCTGTTTTTTTATTTTCCGAGCTCGTTCTTTGCCATTATAAGAACGGAATCGGCTGCGCCCTTCATAACGGTGCCGGGTGCTATCACATTGGAGCGGTCGATAATGACGTTCTCAATAACGGCGTTCTCACCAATCGTACAGGACTGCATTATGATGCTGTTTCTGACGATTGCGCCCTTCTTGACCTTTACTCCGCGGAAGAGGACGGAGTTTTCAACTGTTCCGTCAACCATGCAGCCGGCGGGGATAAGCGAATTCTTGGCAGACGCAGTTTCCGCGTATCTCGTCGGGGCGGTATCGGTTATCTTCGTGAGTACTGGTCTTTCATCACGGAAGAGCTCGTCCACTACGCAGGGATCGAGAAGGTCCATATTGCGCTTAAAGTAATTGTCAGCGGTATAGACGCTGTGAACGTAGCCGGTGACCTTGTAGGTGCGGACGTCCATCTTGTCGTAATCGCCGGCGAGCACCTCAAAGAAATCGAGGTAATCAATAGCGGAATACCACTCAAGCACCTTGAGAAGCAGACTGTAGGTAACAACGAAGCAGTCGATGAACGCCTCGTCGCCGGGCTTTACTCCGCGGAATGTGCTCTTAACCTTGCCTGCCTCAAGCTCAACGCCCATAAGATCCTTATCAGCTTCTGTCGCCGTTATCGTCGCCATGGTAACGTCTGCGCCGGACTTCTCATGCTGCTCGATGAGAGCGGAATAATCCATATTTGCTATGACGTTTGCCGTTGTAATAACGACATACTGAGCCTGCGCGCGGGATAGGAACACCATATTCCTGCGGAAATCGCGGAGAAGGAAGCGGGCTCCCGGGCTGGAGATGCCGAAAACGGAGCCGGGCAGAACGAACAGTCCGCCGTTCTTCCTGTCGAGATTCCACTCGCTGCCCGCTCCTACGTGGTCGAGAAGGCTGCGGTATTTATACGGGGTGATGATACCGACGCTGGTAATATCGGCGTTCACCATATTGGAAAGCGCGAAGTCGATCATCCTGTATCTGCCGCCGAAGGGAACGGAGGCCGCCGTACGGCCGTTTATCAGCTCTTTGAGATCGGGGGTATCGTAGTTCGCGTTGATTATGCCTATTGCCTTATCCATTAGTTCGCGCCTCCCTCTCCGTAAACTTTCTCATTTCCGAGAACGGCTATAGGCACGCTCTCGTCCGCGCTGCCGAAAACAGCGTTTTTGACGATTACCGCATTCTCACCGAGGATCGCTCTCGTGACCTTAGCGCCCTCCTCGATCCTTGCTCCGGGAAGAATGACGGAGTCGGTGACGACTGCGCCCTCTCCGACAAAGGTATCGGGGCTCATAACGGAGTGCTCAACGGAGCCGAGGATACGGGCGCCGTCCGCCACTATGCTTGTGTGCACCTTGGCGTTGGGGCCGAGGTACTGAGGCGGCCTGGTGTTGACGTTGGAGAGTATGGGCTGGTCGGGATCGAAGATGTTGAACTCGGGGTTCTCGTCGAGAAGCTCCATATTGGTCTGGTGATAGCTGCCGAAGGTTCCGACGTCCTTCCAGAAGCCCTTGAACTCATAGGTAAAGAGCCTCTTCTGCTCGCCGAGCAGCTTGGGGATGATGTTGTTTCCGAAGTCGTGCTCGCTCTCGGGATCGGTCGAATCCTCGATAAGCGCCTTTTTGAGCACTTCCTTTGAGAAGATATAAATACCCATGGAGGCAAGGTTGGAATCCGGATTTTTGGGCTTTTCGGAGAACTTGAGGATGCGGCCCTCATCGTCGGCGGTAAGGATGCCGAAACGTGACGCCTCCTCCCAGGGCACCTGCATTACGGATACGGAGACGTCGGCATTATTCTCTTTGTGGTTTCTGAGCATATCCTGATAGTCCATGCGGTAGATATGGTCGCCGGAGAGGATCAGAACGTAGCCCGGATCGTAGAGATCGATGAAGTCAAGGTTCTGGAAAATGGCGTCCGCCGTGCCCTTATACCACTCTGCGCCGGACTCGGTCGCGTAGGGCGGGAGGATGAACACTCCGCCGTCGCGGCCGGACATATCCCAGGCGTGGCCGTTGCCGAGGTAAGCGTTCAGGCGAAGAGGTCTGTACTGGGTGAGAACGCCTACGGTGTCAATGTGGGAGTTCGCGCAGTTGGAAAGTGAGAAGTCGATGATCCTGTACTTGCCGCCAAAGCTTACGGCCGGCTTTGCGACGCTTTTAGTCAGCGCACCGAGGCGGCTCCCCTGTCCACCGGCAAGCAGCATCGCGATGCACTCTTTTTTCTTTGCCAAAGTAACGCACCCTCTTTCAAGTATTTGTATATGATAATTATTTAATTAATACCTTTTTTTACAGCTTCCAGATATCCTTCGCGTACTGCTTTATCGTGCGGTCGGAGGAGAAGAAGCCGGATTTCGCCGTGTTGTGAAGGGAGACTCTGTTCCACCTGTCGCGGTCTGCGTAGAGCTCCTGCAGTCTCTCCCAGGCGCTGACGTAGCTCTTGAAGTCCTTAAGGACGAAGAACTCGTCGTTCGCGCGCATTAGGGTATCGTAGATGCCCTCGAAGTTGCCGGAAAGGCCGGCGTAGGTCCCGTTAACAAGCTGGTCCACTATCTGCCTTATCCTGTAGTCCGCGTTATACTCGTCCCAGCTGAAATAGCTGTGCTCGCGGCGGCAGCGGTCGACCTCCTCGGAGCGGAGACCGAATATCTCGATGTTGTCCTTGCCGACGAGATTTGCTATCTCGACGTTCGCCCCGTCGAGTGTGCCGAGGGTGATAGCTCCGTTCATCATAAACTTCATATTTCCGGTGCCGCTCGCCTCCATTCCGGCCGTAGATATCTGCTCCGAGATATCCGAGGCGGGATAGATATACTGAGCGTTGGAAACCGAGAAATTGGGGACGAAGGCGACTTTGATCTTATCATTTACCCTCTTGTCGTTATTTATCACGTTCGCCACAGAATTTACAAGGCGGATGACGTCCTTTGCGAAAACATAGCCCTGAGCGGCCTTGCCCGCGAATACGAAGGTGGTGGGCTCGATCTCATACGAGGAGTCGGAAATGAGCCTGTTATAGAGATCCATGATCTTGAAGACGTTCAGAAGCTGGCGCTTGTATGCGTGGAATCTCTTGACCTGCACGTCGAAGATGGAGCTTGTGTCCACCTTTACCCCGCTCGTCTCCTTTATGTACCTTGCAAGCCTCTCCTTATTCTCGCGCTTGGATCGCTCCATACCCTCTAAGAACGAGGCGTCGTCCTTGTATCTGAGAAGCCCCTCGAGCTCGTCGGCGTTCTTATACCACCCGTCGCCGATGGCGGAGGTGATGAGCTTTGCATAGCTCGGGTTTGCCTGAGCGAGGAAGCGGCGGTGAGTGATGCCGTTCGTCTTGTTATTGAACTTCTCGGGCGTCAGCTCATAGAAGCCGTGGAGCACATTCTCCTTAAGTATCTCTGTGTGAAGCGCGGCGACTCCGTTCACGGCGTGGCCGGCGATGACCGAGAGGTTAGCGGTTCTGACCTGCCCGTCCCAGAGAATGGCGGTGGAGCGCAGAAGATCGTACCAGTTCTCCCTGTCTCTCGGGAAGGACTCGCGGTAGCGGCGGTCGATCTCCTCGACGAAATCGTAAACTCTCGGAAGGAGAGCTCTGAACATATCGATAGGCCATTTTTCAAGAGCCTCGGGTAGAATCGTGTGGTTGGTGTAGGAGATCGTCTTCGTGACTATCTTCCACGCGGTATCCCAGTCGAGCCCCTCCTCGTCTATGAATATCCTCATAAGCTCGGGGGCGCAGAGAGAGGGATGAGTGTCGTTCGTCTGAATGGCGACGCGCTTGGAGAATTTCTTCCAGTCCTTGCCGTATTCCTTCTTATATGAGCGGATAATGTTTTCAAGTCCCGCGGCGACGAACATATACTCCTGCTTGAGCCTGAGCACCTTGCCGGGGTCAGCCTTGTCGTCCGGATAGAGGACGCAGGTTATCGCCTCGACGTCGCTGCGGAATTTCATTGCCGCCGAATAGTCGCCCCTGTTGTAGGCGTCCATATCGAAGTTTTCCTTATATGGCTCTGCTGACCAAAGACGAAGGGTGTTAACCGTGTCTCCACCGTAACCCACGACTGGAACGTCGTACGGCACGGCGAGGATGGGATCTCCTCCCTCCCAGGTAAACCAGTACTTTCCGTGCTCCTCGTGTCTCACCACGTGGCCGCCGAAGCGGACGACGACGGCGTTCTCAGGCTTTCTTATCTCCCAGGGGTATCCGTTCTCAAGCCAGTTATCGGGCATCTCGACCTGACGGCCGTCCACTATATCCTGGTGGAAAAGTCCGTAACGGTAGCGGATACCGTTTCCGTGTCCGGCATAGCCGAGGGACGCGAGCGAATCAATGAAGCAGGCGGCAAGCCTTCCGAGGCCGCCGTTTCCGAGGCCGGGGTCCGCTTCCTCCTTATAGAGCTCGTCCAGATCCTCGCCCAGATCCTTGAGTCCGGCGCGGACCATATCGGTTATACCGAAGTTCATCAGATAGTTTTCGAGCAGCCTTCCGATAAGAAACTCCATTGAGAAATAGTAGATCTGCTTCTGCTCGTCAGCCCTGCACCTCTTCATCGTCTGCGTGCGGACGCTTCTTGCCTTGGACGCGATCAGTCTTGCGAGTACGTTGTAGCGGTCTCTTCTGGAGCAGTCTTCAAATTCTCTCCCTACCTCGGCCGCGCAGAGGGCTCTGTACTGGTTTATGAAATCCTTCTTATTCTTGAACATGCGGTGAAATACTCCTTATGGCTTGTTAATCTTTCTTTTTGGGCGCTGCCGTCTTCGGCGTGGGTATCCTCTTAAGGATTATGCCGCCGATTGGCGGGATATTGACCGTGACGGAATTTTTCTGCCCGTGGAAGGGCTCCTTCTCGCTCTTAAGGATGCCGGGGGTTCCGTGCATGCCGGACCCGCCCCACTGGGGATCGTCGGAGTTGAAGATGACCTGCCAGTCGCCCTTTCTGGGCACGCCGACGCGGTAATCCTGATAGGTCTCGGGGCAGAAGTTTAATAAGACGACGAGATCGTCCTCCTGCTTCTTGCCCTTTCTTATAAAGGCGAGCATGCTCTGCTTGTTGTTGTCCGCGTCGAGCCAGGTATAGCCGTCCCAGGAGTTATCGACCTGCCAGAGGGCCTTTTCCTTAGTATAGACGTGGTTCAGAGCCTTGACATAGTCAAGCTGAGCCTTGTGAGCAGTATAGTTGTCGGGCAGGAACCACTGCAGTCCCTCATACTCGCGCCACTCGATGAACTGGGCAAACTCGCTGCCCATAAAGTTCAGCTTCGCGCCGGGGTGGGTGATCTGATAGAGGTACAGCACCCTCATTCCGGCGAACTGACGCCAGTAATCGCCGGGCATACGGCCGATTATGCTGCACTTTCCGTGGACGACCTCGTCATGCGATAGGGCGAGCACGAAATTCTCGCTGAAGGCGTACATCATCGAGAAGGTCAAGAGGTGGTGAGCGCCGGGCCTGTAGGGGAAGTCGGCCTGCATATAGTGAAGGGTGTCGTGCATCCAGCCCATATTCCACTTATAGTTGAAGCCGAGTCCGCCGTCCTCGGGGGGATATGTAACGAGAGGCCACGCGGTGGACTCCTCCGCCATCATCATAACGTCGGGGTGGTGGATGCCCATGGACTTGTTAAGGCCGCGGATATATTCGATAGCGTCGAGGTCGCCCTCGTCGCCGTAGCGGTTGAACTTCTTGAGTCTCGGATCGTCAACGCCGAAGTTGAGATAGAGCATACTCGTCACTCCGTCTACGCGGATTCCGTCGGCGTGGTACATATCGACCCAGTAGTGTGCGTTGGAAGAGAGGAAGGACTTGACCTCTCCCCTGCCTAAGTCAAACTTATAGGTACCCCAGTTCGGGTGCTTCTCCTTCTCGTAAAGCTTCTCGCCCGTGAAATAGGAGAGGCCGTGGTCGTCCGGGCAGAAGTGGCCGGGAACCCAGTCGAGGATAACGCCGAGGCCGGCTCTGTGCGCGGCGTCGACAAAGTGCATAAGATCGTGCGGAGTTCCGAAGCGGCTCGTGGGCGCATAGTAGCCGGTTATCTGGTAGCCCCAGCTTCCGTCGAACGGGTGCTCCATAACGGGCATAAGCTCAAGATGGGTATAGCCCATATCGGCAGCATAGGGCACGAGGGTATCGGCAAGCTCGCTGTAGGAGAGATAAGTTCCGTCGTCGTGCCTTCTCCAGGAGCCGAGGTTAACCTCGTAGATGTTGAGCGGGCGGTTTACAAAGCCGTTCTTCGCCCTGTTGTTCATCCACTTTGAGTCGCCCCACTCAAAGCCCCCGATATCGTAGAGCTTGGAGGCTGTGCCGGGTCTCGTCTCGGCGTGGAAGGCGTACGGGTCGGCCTTGTACTTTAGGTCGCCCCAGCGGGTCTCGATGCAGTATTTGTAGTTGTCATACTGCTTGGCTCCGGGAACAAAGATCGTCCAGATGCCGCTTTCGTCGGGCTCGAGCCAGCCGGAGTTCATATCCCAGCCGTTGAAGTCGCCCAGGACTCGGACGTTCCTCGCCATAGGAGCCCAAACTGCAAAGATATAGCCCCTCTGCCCGTCTATCTCGGCAGGGTGAGCGCCCAGCTTTTCATAGGCCTTAAGCCACGTGCCCTCAGCAAAGAGGTAACGCTCGTCCTGAGAAATCAGATTATTTATCATAGCCGCAAGTCCTCTCTTTATAATTTCATACATTGTGATTGTATCATAATCATATCGTTTTGTCCACAATTTTGACGCAAAAACTCCCGCCTTTTTTGTGCAAATTTAGGCGGGATGTATGTTTTTTATATTTATTTTTTGTAGAGAGTGCCAATAAATCGCCCAGTTTGGGCGGCAGCCGAGGCTGCGAAGAAAGCAAGGTAAAATCTCTCAGCCTCGCCTGCGGTTTCCGGTACGCAAAGGACGAGGAGGAAGGCGGAAATGAGACCGAACGCAACCGTTAGCTTCGGCGCGCTCTTGAAAAATGAAAATGACGCGGAATAGATGAAGAAGATGGCCGTTGTGCCGAAGGCGGCGCATTTATAAGCGCAGAGCATTATCGCGGGATCGGCGGCGTGGGCGCTGTAAGCATACGCCATGGAGAAGGCAAAATACACGGCGGGCAGAGCAAGAAGCGTCCCGGCGGCTGTATCGTTTCTCTTCCCCATTGTGAGCAGTTCGCCTCCGAGCAGGGCAAGAGCCGAGGCAGCGGCGCCAAAGCCGTAGATCTTCGCCGCCGTATCCCCGCCCGCATTTTTTATTGCGATCAGCACTCCGCATACGGAAGCTGCTGCGGCAAAGGCGGCGGACAGTATTAGCTCGGCGGTATTCCCCGCAAAGGCTTCGGTCACGCTCTTCCCGCACTCCTTACCGGAGGCGGCCCTTAGAGCGAAGACGATGGCGGCGGCAATTACCGCGAGGGAAAAGGCGGCGAGGACAACCGTGATGGCCGCTCCGTTGGGCAGGCCCTTTTCATCGTAGCCCTCTGCAAGCTCGCGAATTCTTATTAGCGCGGCGACGCACCCGCAACTGAGCGCGATGGCCGGGACTGCATATTTTTTCATCATAGTTTGATCCGGCTTTCATATAAATTAACTGGCTATATTTTACACCGTACTGCCGCTAAAAGTCAATTACAGATGGAGCTGAATAAAATGAAATCAAGGATAGCGGTCTCGTTTTTCGCTGCTGCCTTTTCTATTGCCCTTCCCCTTTTCAATATGCCGCCCGAAAAGGCTCTGCCGCCTCAGGGCAGTCTCTGGTATGAGTTTCCCGAGCCGGGCAGCTTCGCGGACGCGGAGCTGTTCATAACCCTGCTCGACGGGGACGCGACCCTCACTATCAGCATGGAGGACTATCTTTACGGGGCGGTGGCGGCGGAGATGCCCGCCTCCTTCGATAAGGAGGCTCTGAAGGCTCAGGCTGTCGCGCTCAGGACCTACGCCATGTACAAGCTTAACGTCTCCCCCTCGACAAATCACAGCGAGGATCTCTGCTCCTCAAGCTCCTGCTGCGCGGCGTGGAAGACGGACGAGTACCTGCGCGAAAAATGGGGTGACGACTACGCCGTCTATTCCCGCATCATACGCTCGGCGGTGAGCTCGACCGACGGGGAATATCTTGTTTACGGAGGCGAGCCAGCTCTCGCCGTATTCCACGCCTCATCGAGCGGGCAGACCGAGTCGAGCGCCGCAGTTTGGGGCAAGAGCCTGCCCTATCTTATAAGCGTGGACACTCCGGAGTCTGCCGAGACAGTTCGCGGCTTTGAGGAGGAGCTGTTCTTCACGAAGGATGAGCTTCTGTCTCTTTTAGACGGGGCGGATGGGAATAAGCCGCTCATCGCGGACGAGGTGAGGACGGAATCCGGGCGGCTCGCTTCGGTAACGCTCTGCGGCGTCAGCTTATCCGGCAGGGAGCTCAGAAGCCTTTTGGGGCTCGGGAGCACGGCGGTCGAGCTATCAGAGGAGAACGGCGGGCTAAGGATAACGACCCGGGGGCGCGGGCATGGAGTGGGCATGAGCCAGTTCGGCGCCGACCTTATGGCAAAGGAGGGCGCCGATTACCGGGAGATACTTTCGGCCTATTACCCCGGCACAGAGCTTGCGGGCAAATAGCAGAAAAAGGGCGTATCGCTTGACGCGATACGCCCTTTTTTATTCACTCTCCGGTGAGGTCTCAAGGCGGGATATCAGGCGGCACAGAAGCGCGGCGGTCTGCGCTCTTGTCGCGAGCCCCTTCGGGTTTATCCTGCCCTCGCCTACTCCGTCCATTATCCCCTCGGCAACTGTCCATCTTATCGCTTCCTCAGCCCACGCGGATATTTCACCGCTGTCGGTAAAGGCGCTGAGGTCGGCGTCCTCGGCGGCGGTGATATTCTCATCGCGGGTCTTTGCGTAGCGGTACAGCATAGCGCAGAGCTGCTCGCGGGTCACGTTGTCGTTCGGCCCGAAGGTCTCGGAGCTGTAGCCGCCCGCAATATGCTTCGCGGAAGCCCAGCGTATCGCCTCGGTGTACCATTTGCCCTCCGGAACGTCATTGAACGTGAGGACGTTATTCGACTGCGGCTCATTCTCCAGCCTCCAGAGAACGGTCACTATCATCGCCCTCGTCGCGAAGGCGGCGGGTTTAAATTCTCCTCCCCCCGTTCCCGTCATTATGCCCCTGTCGGAGACGAATCTGATATAGGGATGGCTCCAGGAGTTCTCCGGCACGTCCGAGTACCAAACCGGCTCAGGCACAGGTTCCGGCTCGGGCTCGGGCTCGGGCTCGGGCTCGGGCTCAGGCTCGGGCTCAGGCTCAGGCTCAGGCTCGGGCTCAGGCTCAGGCTCAGGCTCAGGCTCGGGCTCAGGCTCGGGCTCGGGATCGTCCGGCTTTATTCTCTCGTCAAGGGCTTCAAGAAATGCCCTTGCGTTTATATACCCGTATCCGTAATAAACGTCATAGCCCTCTTCGCCGAGGTCTATTGAGCTTTCGCGAAGAAGAGAGACGAAGTCATCGGTATCGATATCCGGGTCTGCCTGTTTTGCCATAACCGCGAGGGCGGCTACCATAGGGGCGGCAAAGGACGTGCCTGTCTTCGTCGCCGTGCCTCCGTCGAGGTATAGAGAAACGATATCGGTTCCCGGCGCGGAAACGGTGACGGCGTCGTTATAGTAGGAGTAATCCGAGTCGAATACGACGCCGTCCCCCTCAGCCTTACAGGCGGATACGGTTACCGTGCAGTCGTAGGCGGCGGGATACATATAGTTTTCTTCGCTTTTATTTTTGCCGGATGTGTAGTTTCCGGCGCAGGTCACGAATATGACTCCGCTCTCTGTCGCAGCCTCGCAGGCCTCGCGCAGGACGGAATTGTCGTTCGTGCCGCCGATAGAGAAGATGATAACGTCCGCCCCGTTCTCCACCGCCGTATTTATGCCGAGAGCCGCGGTCTTCATATCTGTCTTCCCGCCGTTTGCGGTTATGCAGATAGGCAGGATATTGATCTCGGGAACGACGCCGTCGATCCCGAGCCCGTTGTTGACCGCCGCCGCGAGAAGGCCGGCGATGAATGTGCCGTGGTAGTTGTCTATTCCGTCCTCCTCGCTCGAGAGAGCGATATAGTCGAGCACGTTAGCGTTCACAAGATCGGGGTGATCGGCCATAACGCCCGAGTCCACTATGGCGACTGTCACGCCGGAGCCCGTCCGGTCTCTCTCCCCCGCATCATTCATATGCTCCCAGGCTGCCGCCGCCTCGACGGAGATAAGATTCCACTCCGAGGGCTCATAGTCCTCAAAAATATCCTGAGTCTCCATACCGTAGTTTTTCTCGCAGCTCTCGATCTCGCCGAGAGACGCGAGGGCGGATACCGCCCCCGGGTCTGCCGCGTAGTAGAGCGCGCCGCCCAGTGCTTCGCAGCCGACTCTCTCCGCTTCACCTTCGCCGACGGGCGCGGAAAGGCGGACTAAGTAGCCGTCAAAATCCTCCGCCGCTCCGGCGGCGGAGACCGTTGGGGCGAAGCTGAGTATGATTGCAGTTATCAGGAGAGCAGCGAGCGCTCTTCTCATTTCGGTCACTCCTTATGGCTCTCGGGCCGACTTGCGGCCCGAGAGTTGCGTTTATTCAGCAGTACTGAGCTATAAGCTCGCGGATGAAGCGCGCGAGAATGGTCGAGACCTGCATGCGGGTCGCTCCGTCCTTCGGCGCGAATTTGTCCTTGATGCCGTTTATCAGGCCCATCTGAGTGCAGGCTTCAACGGAATCCTTTGCCCACTTGCCGATCTTGTCCGCGTCGGAGAATTCCTTCGCGTCCTTCACGCGGGCGAGAGGCCAGCCGAGCCAGTCCATAAACCTCGTGAGGATAACGCACATCTGCTCGCGGGTGATCTCCTTGTCGGGTGAGAACACCGTCTTTGAGTAGCCGGTGACGATTCCCGTCTCCTGAGCCCAACTTACGGCCTTCCTGTACCAGTCGGACTTGAGATCCTCGAAGCCCGCCTCGCCGGTCGGCTCGGGGCTTCCCGCCATCCTCCAGAGGACGGTGACGAACATCGCGCGTGTCATCGTCTTCTGCGGGGAGAACTTGCCGCCGCCGGTGCCGTTGAACACCTGACGCATAGCGGTGAAGATTATATCATCCTCGCCCCAGAGGCCCTCGATATCGGAGAATTCCGCCTTAGCCTCTGCAATTCTGTAGTCGCCCGGAACGAGCACGATGTAGTACGCGCTTCCATCGTGCACTATGCCGAGAGCGTCGACTCTGTCCTTGCCCTCAAGGTCGGTGAACTCTACTACCATACCCTCCTTGGCCTCGCTCACGTCTGCGATCAGGCGGCTCGGATCAAAGCCTTCGGGGATGACGCCCTCCTTGACGAGGACGGTGACGTCGCCGGAGACCAGCTTAACATCGCCCTCCTGATTGAGGCCGCCTATGGTCTCCTTATCGCTCTCGCTGAGCTCGACTTCCGGATTAATGGTAACGACCTTGACGCCGTTTTCATCCTCCTCGATGCTTACGATAGCGCTCTTGCCGACGATGATATCGGGTCCGGGAAGCGAATAGGTTATCGACTCGCTGAGTACAGCGGCGCACTCCCAGTATTCGGGATGTGCCTCGTATGCCGCGGAAGTCTTTGCGGCTATTGCCGCGGCCTTGGCGTCGTATGCGGTCTTCGCTGCCTCGTATGCCGCGGTCTTGGACTCGACTTGCTCTGCATCTGCGCTCTCAAGCTCAGCCTTGGCCGCCTTGAGCGCTTCGCCGAGGGTCTGAAGCTCCTCGTAATCCGCCTCGTCAGCGAAGGAGCAGCGGACAGCGACGTAGTAGCTTCCGGGGTTAAGTCCGGTAAAGGTGTGGATCTGGCCCTCGGTCCAGGAGTCGTAGGCAACCCACTCTATGCCCTCCTCGGCATTAAAGGTGGCGATATCCATCTCCTCGCCGTTCTCAAAGCCCTCGGGCGCTGTAATAATCGCGAACTCGACCTTGCCCGTGTAGCCCTCCGTCGCGGTGACAGTTATCTCTCCGTCGCCGCCGAAGGAGCCGGAGGCGTCCTTATGAGTGGAGGTCGCGGTGAGAAGCCTCTCCTCCACGGTCTGGGTGGAGGTCGCGTAGTTATCGGGATCTGTCGCGTCTGCGACTACCACGGTGTAGGTTCCGGGCACGAGTCCGGTCCAGGTCTTGCTCATTCCCGGCTCGGCGTCGATCCATTCAAGCTCGCCGGCGTTTTCATGATCGTACTCGCCGGCGACGAGAGCCAACTTGTACTGAGCCTTGTATACGTTGTTCGCGGGATCGGAGATGCTCTCAACGTAGGTTCCGCCCGTAAGCCCTGTGAGGTCGGCGGAAACGGTGCCGTTCGTAAGAGCCTGGTTCCATGCGTAGTCAGATGCGAAGACGCAGCTTTCAACGTTGAGCTTTATCTCCGTCACGGTGACAGAAGCGTTCGCCTCGTTTGCGGGCTCGGCGCTGTCCTTCGCGTTCAGCGCGTAGGTTCCGTTCAGCTCTATCGGCAGGGCTCCGTAGAGGTTCCAGCCAGTCTCGGCGTTCACCTTGTAGCCGTTTATCGTTACGTCGGTAATGCTCGCGCTGAGCTTTGTCTCCTTGCCCGCCGTCCAGATGAGGGAGCTGTCGGAGGCGCGGTAGGTTATGGTCGCCTGCGGGAGGGTCTTGTCGATCTGGGTGACGTCGATAGCCTCGGCGGACCAGGTGCCGTCCTCATTTATCGTTCTCGCCCAGTAAATCCCGTTCGCGCTTATCGGGAAGTTTCCGTTCTCATCTGCGGTGACGGGAATGAAGTTCTCGCCGTCGAAGTAGTAGACCTCGTGGGTATTGTTTTCACCCTTCGTATTGCCTTCTGCCTCGGAGAATTTGAAGCAAAGTCCCTCGGTATCGCTCACTATTCCGTCGCCGAGAGGCTCGTCTCCCTTATACGGAGCGGCGGTATATTCGGGTACGGGCACCTTGTTCGTATCGCCCGTCGGGCTGTCCATAAACCAGTCTACGATGAGAGTTGTGCTTGTCTCGTTGCCGGAGATGTCAGCAGCCGTGATATTGTAGGTCCCGTTCGCGCTGAGCTCGCCGAAGTCATAGCACCAGAGGAGCTCGTCGGGGTCAAGCGACGTCAGGGCATCGTCCTCAATGGACGGATCGGTTATCTGCACGCCGTTTATCGTGATGCTCGCGATTCCGTTGTTGTCCACAACGTAGACCTTGAGCGGTATCTTGTTCCCGGTCTGGACAGAGCCTGTATCCGGGAAGCTCCTCGACCAGATGAAGTACGGGTTCGTTCCGTCGTAGCTCGGGACTGGTACGACTCCGCCCGCGTAGCTCTCCTCAAGCCTGTCGAAGGTCGCGGTCTCGCTTGTTATCTTTATCGTCACGGTAAAGGTCTTGTTATCCGGGTTTGCGCCTAGCTCGATATGCGTCGGAGCGCTGCCGCCCGTGGCGTTCGTTGCGGTCACGGTTCCGTCAGCGGCTATCGTGGCGGCGTTCGCGGCGGCAAAGCCCGGGTTCGTGCTGTTTACGGTTACGGTTCCCTCAAAGTAGAGGTCGATCGCCTCGGCGACGGAGTCGAAGGTGAAGTATGCGTCCTTATCGCCGATCGAGAGGTTGTTTCTGAGCGGGGTCTCCTTGGTTTCCGCGGTCGTGCCCCAGGTGGAGGAGCCGGGGAAGGTCCAGCTCTGATCCGCAGACAGGCCGCTTTCATCGAATTCGGTACCGTCGCCGTTATAGAAGGTAAAGCTGTCGTTATCCTTGTAGATGTCGATTCCGTCCTCGGCCTCGGTCACCTCGAAGGCGATCGAGTAGGTCGTGTTGGTGTCGGTATCGGTCACGTGGATAACGCCGGTTCCGGTGGAGGTCGGAGTTATGGAGAGCACTCCGGAGACTGCTCCCTCAGAAGCGGAGCTCTGCTTGAAGTTCAGAATTCCGATATTTATGCCGTCCTCGTTCTCGATCTCGGTAACGTCGAGGGTCGGCTTCGTCGCACGGGAGCTAACGGCGGAGATCGGGAGCTTCGTAGTAGTTCCGAGCGGGATCACGACGTACTTCGCGGCGGTAAAGGTGGTGAACGCCTCGATCTGCTCGGTCGCCGCGTTGTTTGCGGAGTAGTATTCGCCGTGTACCGCGCTGAGAACGCCGGCTTCCATCGTGGTCATTACGCTCGCATCGCTGAAGAGCTCTACGCGGATAGTCGCGTGCTTCGATTCATCGGCTGCGAATATCGTGGAGGAAACGTCGATCGTTCCGGTGATGCGCTTGCCGTATCCCTGGGCGATATTGGCGGTGACGCCGCCCTTGTGATCCTCGCTCCTGAGGGCAAGCTTGCCGTTTTTGAGATCGGACTCAACGTCCTGAGTCGTGAGCTCGGAGAGAAGCGTCTCGGGCCCGACCGTGAGATCGCTTTCAGTAAGGTCGAGCGGCTTGTAGACGGGCTCCCCGTCGGCGTCATAGCCGGAAAGGTAGGTAAACTGAGCAAATACGTCGGTTGCGTCGGCGGAGCCGTTGTTGCCGGCGATGAAGCTTACGTCAAGCGTCGTGGTCTTGCCGTCATTGGATATCTTCCTGGGCGTTATGCTGAGCTCGGAGACGCCGAGATCGGGCTTATCCTCAACGGTGAATACGGTAACGGTGACGGTCTGCGCTCCGCCGGTATAGCTCGAATCCTCGGTGAGGGTGAGCTCGAACACGTCGCCGTCGTTGAGCCTGTTCTCAAGAGGCTCGGTGTAGCCGGAGAGGGAGAGCTTCTGACCGGAGATAATGTTCTCGGTTATCTCCCACTTCGCGAGCTCCTGACCGGAGGCCGTAAGCGTCGCGGTTATGGGCTGATGCTCGCTTCCGCGGAAGGCTGTTACGCCTACGTTCTCGGCTTCAACGGTAACGTATAGAACGGAGTCCGCGTTGAATTCCTTATGAGCGAAGCCGAGGCTGCCCTTTCCGAGAGCGGCGCTGCCCTGGCCGAAGCTTACGACGTAAGTTCCGACCGTGGTGACAAGTCCGTTTTCGTCGTATACGGGGCTCAGCACCTTTGTCTTGCCCGTGTCGGTATTGACCTCGGCGTAGGTCATCTCCTGCATCGAGCCCATGGTGACGGCGAGAAGCTCGCCGTTCGCGCCCTGAACGGTCTGGAGGGATGAGAAGGTGAAGGTCTTGCCGTCGCCTACGTCCCCGGCGCTTACGTTGGCGAGAGCGGAAATCGCATCCTCGCCGTAAAGCTCCGCGAGAGCTGCCTTGCCTGCGGTCGTCTTGAAGTTATCTCCGCCGTAGAGGTATGCCGCTTCTGTCCTTTTCTGATCCCAGCCCTCGCGTACGGAGGCCTCGTAGGTGTTCATATCGTGCATGGCGAGCATCACGCCGTCGCCCCACTTGTTGACAGAGGCGTCGTAGGTGGAGAGATAGAGGGCGTTGCCCGTCGTTCCGGGGGCTGATCCGACGTACACGGCGTAAAGGTCTCCGTTCGCGTCGGTGTTTATGTTGACCTGGAGCTTGCCGGAGGAGCCTTCAACTGCCGTCGTTCCGTCCGCGTTCTCGTGTACGGGCGGTACAAAGAAGGGATAAATCGTTCCCTTGCCCTCGTCCGTTATCTTCTTGAGCGAGCTTTCGGCAATAACAAAGGTCGAGCCGTTCATCTCGAAGGTGAGGATGGTCTGCTCGGTCACGTCCTGAGTCTCAAAGGTCTCCTCCTCTGCTCCCGTCAGGACGGAATCGTCAAGATTTGCCGTGAGGAAGCGGAGGTTCGCGATATAGGGGCTGTCATATTCGGACTTGAAGCTTCCCGCGCTGTAGATTCCGTCCGTTCCGCCCTCGTCCCTGTCAAAGTCGCGGTTCTCGCGGAGGAGGTAGGCGGAGCCCCACGTTACGGTGGAGCCGGATACGGTCGCCTTGCGGAGAAGTAGGCGATAAACGGTGACCATATCGGTATAATCCGTTCCGCTCTTTATATACTCGGTCTGCTCGGTCGTGTAGATCGCGTAATACTCTCCGTCGATAACGGCGAGCCTTGCGTTCGTTACGGTCTGTCCCTCGGGAAGGTCGATCGAGGATACCGTCCAAACTCCGCCGTTATTGAGCGCGAGGTTCAGCGCCGATCTTGTTCCCTGGGTATCGAGCATTGTCTTGCGGGTGGCCTTGAGGTAGTTCTGGACCTCGACCGGGAGGCCCTTGGAGGCCTGATACTCGGCATAGGTCTCAAGCGCCGTTCCGTCGTCGAGGGCGGCTGCGCTCGCGAAGAGGATCGCGGCTCCGTCCTCTATAGCGGAGGGCATATAGACGAAGTTATAATCGTCGTTTGCGGTAACGGCCGCGGGAGCTGAGAACGCGGCGTCGCCCGTGTAGGTGTAGATGGTGCTGTCGCCGTCGGCAGTCGCCGTCTCGGTGAAGCTCCAGTCGGCAGTCTTTACGACGGTGTTCGCAGCCGCGGACTTGACCCTGTTCTGCATCCAGGTGTTGTAGCTGTCAAGAGCGGCGTAGTAATCGTGCCATGCGTCGTACTTCGCCTTTTCGCCGTCGTATGCGCCCTTGTTAACAAGGTAGGTCTCATATTCGCCTCTGGCGGTCTCGTATGCCGCCTTCGCCGCCTCATAGCTCTCGTATGCCGCCGCGGGCTTATACCACTTGCCGTCAGCCTCTGTCCAGCCGTCGGCGGGGTCGGGCTCGGTCTCGGAAACGGTGTAGTAATCATCGGCGTTGGGCTCAGAAACCTCTGCGGGAGCTGCGGGAGCCGTTATGGTCTTATAGTTATCAGCGCTTATCTCGGAGCCTTCGCAGGAATATTTCTCTATTGTCGGCTTCTCGGGCTCGGTTCCGACCGTGGCCGGGGTCGCATAGCTCGTCCAGACAGCGTGTATGGTATAGTCGGTATCGCTGCCGCTCACGGCGCCCTTCTCGGCGGAAAGGTCGATATCGAGGTCGCCGGTGAGGTCGTTATCCAGCACGATATACGGGGTTGCGCTCTCGGGATCGGCGGGATTTACAAGTCCGTAGGCCGAGGCGCCGCCCTCGCCCTTTACGTATCCAAGCTCGGAGAGAACGAGCATGGTGCTGTCCTCGGCGGCGGAGGAGGCGCGCGAGAGGGTGTAAGCCACAAAGCTTCTCTCGCCGGCGCGGATCACCTTGTACTGCGAGCCGGGGACTATGTTCTCGGTGAGGTTTGCCGCGTCCATGGAGTTACCGTAGCCGGATACCTGGAAGGGCACGGTGGGATCGGTGGGATCGTAGGCCTGAGCGGAGAGCTCGGAGGCGAGGTTATCCTCGGGGCTGAATACCGTCTGTACAGCCGCCTTGTTCTGCGGCGGGCGCACGGTCACGCCGGCGTCCGTATCGTCGGCGTCCTCCACCATTCCGTTAAGGAAGCTCCAGTGGAAGTCCCAATCGTCTCCGTCGTATTCGATGTTGTAGGATACGAACTCGAGCTCCCAGGTGAAGAGGATTACGACCACTCGGACGGAGAGGCCGATGCTTGCCTGGAAGGAGGCGACGCGGGCGGGGTAGTACATAAAGTTGCCGGAGACCGTCTCGCTCTTTGGAAGGCTCGGATCGTACTTGTCGTTATACTCGCAGAGCACGAACTCCGCGCCGATGCTCGGGTGGACGAAGAGCTCTAACTTGAGAAGATCGGCTCCGATGCCCGCGCCTATCTCGAAATCGAGCTTCGGGGCGATGTGGATCCCGTTCCAGTGAACGAAATCGTAGATGCCGGTTATCTCGGCGAGGTAGATTATCCTCGTCAGGGAGACGGTATCCTCTTCATCCGTCATCTTCTCGTCGTCATCATAGTAGCTGTGGCCGGGATCGAGGGCGGTTATCACAACCCTGACGGTCTCGGAGAGCTCCATGCCGTCCTGCTGCTTGAAGACTACCTGAGTCTCGGCCTTTCCGTCGGAGGAGAGGACTCCCGCGACATAGCCGGAATCGTCGTCGGCGTCGACCCAGTTATCCCCGCTCTTCGTCTGGATCTGAACGTAGATCTTTCCGTCGAAGCGGATATTGAACGCCTTCTTGTTCGTTTCAAAAGTATATTCCTCGGGGGCGAACTTGCTGCCGGAATAATCGTCCGGGTAGTAAGCGATATTTTCGGCCTTATCCGCCTTGTCCGCCGTCCTCGCGTCGATGAGCGGCGTTCCGTCCTTCGCGTCGCGGATAACTCCGAGGCCCGTCTTGATCTCAAAGCTGAACTTGATGTCAAGGTAGAAGTATACGGGCGGGAACACCGTAAGGCGCGCCTGCGCTCTGAAGCCCAGGGAGCCCGCGATTCCGATCTCCCAGCAGGAGAAGTAATAGCCGTTATCAAGCGGGTTATACTGCCAGATGAAGGCCGCGCACGCGGAGAGGCTTGCCGAGAACTTGCTCGACGTCGTGGTCTTGTCGGAAGAGCCGCTTTGTTTTGCATCCATTGCTTTTTGAAGGCTGTCGTCGCCGAGGTTGGAGCTGAAGAAGTCGCCGAATTGGGTCCAGGCCTCCTTGTTTACGGTGGTAAAGCCCTTCTTTTCACCGTCCCGCTCGCCGCCTTTCTTTTCGTAAGCCCAAAGGGGCAGGCTGATTGCGAAGCCGACCTCGTTCTCGTTGACGATAATCGTGACGTAATCGGTTACGCTGACCTCGTTAGAGCCGAGATTGGTTTTGAAGCCCATATCGAACTCGGAGAGCTCGCTCTTCTTGCCGCTCTTGCTCTCACCGCCGCCGGACTTCATATTGTTCTCGCTGTCCTTGGGATTGCTGTTGTCGTCCATGACCTTGAGGTAGCTTGCGTCGGGGGAGGTGCTGAACTTTCCGACGGTAACGCTGTCGGGAACGACGGCGTACCCGGACCTGTCGGAGGCGGCAAGTATCGTCGCCGTATCCGCCTTCTGCACCTGGCTCACGAGCGCCACGGTGCGGGTGCCGACGAGGGAGCCGAGGAAGCCGTTCGCCTGCTTTTCGGCGGCGGCGTCATTGAAATAGAAGTGCCTGCCGGTCTCGCCGGTCTTGAACTCCCAGCCTGAGGGAACGGCGTAAACGCCCTTTCCGGAGAGGTTGTTGACCTTTATTACGTCAGGGTTACTATAGCCGAAAATAGCGTTCTCAAACCAGTTCGGCGTCCAGTTGTAAGCGGTGCCGGCTGCATTGAGCTCGGGCGGATTCTTGTCTCCGCCGAGGGGTATGTTCAGGATCTGCTTCATCTGAGCCTTCGCGGTGTACATCTCGTGGTTATCCGCGGTGTACTTGCCGTCCTTCGTCAGTCCGCTGACGACGTAGGTATATGACTTCTCGAAGGGGGAAAGAGCAGAATATGCAGCGGATGCGGGGTCGACCGCCGTTGTGATGGCGGGCATGATCTGCGCCTTATTATCCTCCTCGCCCTCGATAGGCTCGAGGCAGCGCGGGGTCATATTGTAGGCGACCATAATGAAATACTGGCCGTACTTCGTACCGTCGAGATCGACGGGCTGGAGCTCCAGCTCGTTTATCGAGTCGCCGTCGTTTATAAAGCGGATGAATCTGTCGTTCGTGTACTTATCGAGAATGAAGGTGCCGGAGGCGCTGTCGTATGTTCCGCTTATCTTGCCGTCGCCCGTTCCGTCAAAGTAGAGAGCGATCCAGGATACGGCTATGTCCATTGTGTTTACATAATGCTGGTAGTTCGTGTGGTAATACTCGATGTTGAGCCCGCCTACCATATCCTCGGCGGTAAGATAAATCTTCGCGTCGCCGGAATACGCCTTGCCGTTTACGAGGAGAAGGTCCTCCTTCGGAAGGCCGAAGCTTATCCACTGGATATTCTGCGGGACTGCGGGCATTACCCATTTCGATTCGTCAACGTCGGAGAGCTTGGGCGCGCCGACGGTAACGGTCTTGGTGCTGTTCTTGTCGTAGTCGAGCTTATCGGATTTATACACGCTCTGCATATAGGTGATGTTCGCAGAGCCGAAGGAGTGGTCGGAATCTCCGTTGTAGTTATTGAAGAGCTGACCGATCTCGCCCGTAAGCTGCACTCCGTCTTCAGAACGCGGGAGCGAGGGCGCGAGGTTAACGGTTACGGCGCCCTTGCGGATATAAACCACGCGGAAGCGGAAATAGGAATTTTTGATCTCGTCCACGCTGAGGGGGTTAGATTCCGTGCCCACCAGGGTGATCGTATATTTTCCGCCGCTGACGGAGGAGGTGAACTTCGTAAACTTCGTCCAGGTCTTGTTATCCGTGGAGGTCAGCACCTCTACGGTATCGACCTGCATACCGGCGACGGCGCCCGGGGTGATAACTATCGTGGAGCCGACGTAGAGCTGGTTGGAGGTCGTAGCTCCGCCGGACTTGAGCTCCACCGTCGGGAAATAGTTGGAGTAGTTCGGGAGCACGGCGCAGCCGTCAGGCGCGGTGTTGAGGTCGTTCGGGGTGGCTATATCCACCGAGAAGGCGTTCTCGCGGAAGGCTCTGCGGGTTACGGTGAAGGTCTGCAGCCATACAAGGCTGTCCGCGTTCAGGGTATCGGTCTCGTGCGAGCCGGAGTTGTGATGGTACATCTGAAGAGTAACATCGAGCTTGCCCGTTCCGCTGAAGCTGCCTTGATACGCGTTATAGAACGGGTTTGCCCAGCCGGAGTCCTGGGTGTCGTTTCCGTAGATATCCCAGCTTCTGTTGAGCGGTCCGGAGCCCTCGCGCTTTGACTTGCTCGGCTCGGAGAATACGGAGCTTCCGCCCACTTTTATAACGACCTTCGGATCCATCCAGGAATACTTATAGGTAAATCCGTCAAGGTATGAGGTATCGTGCGCGTAATAGCATTTGAGGGAGAGTATGTAGCCGCTGAAGAGCTGTCCGCCGAGGGTGGAGATATCGCCCTTCATATAAGCGGAGCAGGGGTCGTCTCCGGCAAGGGCAACGCCCTTGTCAAGGGTTATCGGGTCGCTGTAGCCGCCGCCGTTCCTGCCGCCGAGTGTCCCGGTCTTTTCGCCCGGGCCGTAAAGCGTTCCCTCAGTGCCGCTCTTGGCGAAGTTATCCTTCGCCGCAAGGTCGATGGTGCCTTTCCAGCTGCCCCTGCCGGTAAACTTGAGCGTCGCCTTGCTGGCGTCAAACTCATAGGTCTGGGTGCTGAGCTCCTCGCCGTCCTCATCGAGGAAGATGAGCTCAACGGGCTCGGGCGCGGCGGTCTCGACCTTTACCTGCTCGCCAGTCGCCGTCTTGGAGCCGCCGTTCGCGACGGTATCCGAGTCCTTGACCTCAGCCGTTACATCGACAGCCTCGGAATCGTAGACGCGGGAGGCGAGGTTGGAGGCGTCGCCCGTGCCGGAGTTTTTAAGCTCGACAACGGCGCTTTCTGCCGTGAGGGTGCACTTGTCGTCGCCCTTCAGGTCGGAAATAAGCACGGCGAAATCGAGGGTCTCGTCGGAGGCCTCCTGATCGTCTATAAGCTCTATCGTAACGGGAAGCTCCATGACGTTTCCGTAGAACATAAGCGTGCCGGAGGCGGCAACGTAGTCTCTGCCGGCCTTGGCCTTCCCGTCAAGCGTTGAGTAATTAACCGTTACGGGGCGCTCGCAGGCTCCCTCGCGGCGGATAATGACGACTGCCTTGCCCTCCGCCTTGTCCGCAGAAACGAGCTCGGCGGTGAAGCCGAGGGTGCTCGGGCCTGCCTCGTTCATATCGGCAACATGGTAAAGAAGGGTCTCGGAGCCCTCGCAGACCTCGCCGCCGTCGGCATAGGCTATCATAAAGGTCGCGCCCTCCATGCACTCTGCCGCCTCGTCGGTATTGGCGTGGATATGGATCTCCTTCTTCCACTCGCCCTCGGCGAAGGTCATAGTGAATATCCAGCCGGAGTACATATCCTCCTCGTCGATGAGGTTGAGCTTTGAATACGTGGGCTCGGTATTGAGCTCGATATCCTCGGGCATCGGCTCAAGCACCTCGTCCTCCGCCTTCTCATAGGCAACGCCGAAAACGGAATCGGTGCAGTATCTCACCCCGTTGAGCGTATAAACGCAGCGGTAGTCGAACTTGCCGGAGTCGATATACTCGGCGTCCATCGGAAGCTCAGCCTTGTCGGAGTCGCCGATATCTATCCACCTGCCGCCGTAGAGAGCCTGCCACTTATATGACTCGGCCTCAACGGAGAGCGTGAGAACGTAGCCCTCGTCGTCCGAGGTTACGTTAACCTTCGCCTCGCCCTTCTCAGGCTCGGGAAGCTTTCCAACGGGCTGATACTTCGCGATAGGCAGAGTATCCTCCACCTCGATCGTGAGATCGTCCCCGCTGAGGGCGTAGCCATAGTAGGCGCTGCCGTCCTCATTCGGCACGAGGAGCGGCGAATATGTAATATACGCCGTCGCGCGGCCGTTGGTGCCGCCGAGACGGTAGACGGTGACGACGGTATCGTCGCCCTCGTTTACGTCAGCGGCCGTTGTATCGAAAGCGAACGCGCCGAACGGGTAAGTCTCGTTCCACGTATCGTCCACTTCGGTTTCGTTTCCTTCCTCGTCGACAAGGACTACAGGCTCGGCAGCCTCTGCGGCTGTCTCGGCGCCGTTCTCGTCCCTGTAGGCAAGCGCGGGCTGTGCAACCTGAATCATCATCAGACAAATCAGGAGCATGCTGAGGATTTTTACGAACGTTCTCTTCATAACTCTTCCTCCGATTTCTTTAGAACTGAGCATAATTACAAACCAATGCTAACAATCCATTAAAATAATATAGCAAAATTGCCGATTTTGCAATAATCATTCGTGATTAAAAGCAAAATCGGCAATTTGCACAAAAGTGTTTAATATAATTCAGACAAGCGGCTTATGACTTTTTGCGGAAAAGGTCGGTAAGCTTCTTTGAATAGAAGAAATCGCGCACCATAGCGTCGAATTCCGACCACATCGGCAGGGTCTCGCAGGCCGCGGCGCGGGGGCACTCCTTCGCCCCGGCGGCAAGGCAGGCTACTGGGGCGATCGTGCCCTCCATAAGCTCAAGTATCTCGCCGACGGAGTAGTCCTTCGGCTTTCTGACGAGCTTATAGCCGCCGCCCTTTCCGCTGGCGCCTTCCAAAAGCCCACCGGCGACCATATCCTTAACTATTATCTCAAGGTATTTTTTTGAAATCTGCTGCCTTTCCGCGATATCCTTCAGCGGAACGAAGCCCGTCTCCCCCCGCTCGGCAAGGTCGAGCATAACGCGGAGCGCATACCTTCCCCTCGTTGATATCATCATTATGTCCACCTTTCAGTTTTCTTTTTACCTATTATACCTCAAGGTAAATAGGTATTCAAGTATTTTTATTTGCCTATTGACACGGTAGGTAAATAGGAATATAATCGGGCTCAGAGAAAACGAAAGGAGAAATTAAGACCGTGATTTACGCAGATAACGCAGCGACCACGAAAATGAGCGACGCCGCGGCAGATACTATGCTATCCCTGATGAGGGATGGCTACGGAAACCCCTCGAGCCTTTACAGCCTCGGTCAGCGGGCGAAGGAGGTCATTGAGGACGCGAGGCGGGATATCGCCTCGGTAATAGGGGCCGATCCCCGGGAAATAATTTTCACCTCGGGCGGGAGCGAGGCCGACAATCAGGCGATACTCTCCGCAGCCGAGCTTGGAAAAAAGAGCGGCAAAACGCACATAGTATCCTCCGCCTTTGAGCACCACGCGGTGCTGCACACGCTGAAGAAGCTTGAGAAATCCGGCTTTGAAGTTACCCTTCTCGACGTGCACGAGGATGGGATAGTCCGCCCGGAGGAGGTCGAGGCCGCTATCAGGGAGGACACCTGCCTCGTAACGATAATGTACGCCAACAACGAGATAGGCACTATCCAGCCGATACGGGAGATAGGCGCGATATGCAGAGGGCACGGAGTTTTATTCCACACGGACGCGGTTCAGGCGGTGGGACACATCCCCGTAAACGTAGTTGAGGACAATATCGACCTTCTCTCCTCCTCCGCGCACAAGTTCCACGGGCCGAAGGGCGTCGGCTTCCTTTACGCTCGACGCGGCATTCGCCTAATAAGCCTTATCGAGGGCGGAGCTCAGGAGCGCGGAAGGCGCGCGGGGACGGAGAACGTACCCGGGATAGCCGCCATGGCGGCCGCACTTCGCGAGGCTGCTGCGAAGATGGACGAAAGCTCGGCGGTTATTACAGAAAAGCGCGACAGGCTCATAAAGGGCCTTTCGGAAATATCACACTCCGCACTTAACGGCGACGCGGCGAAGCGGCTTCCCGGCAACGTCAGCTTTTGCTTTGAGGGCATCGAGGGCGAATCCCTGCTGCTGCTTTTGGACGACAAGGGCATCTGCGCCTCCTCCGGCAGCGCCTGCACCTCTGGCTCCCTCGACCCGAGCCACGTTCTTCTTGCAATCGGCAGAGTGCACGACGTGGCGCACGGCTCTCTGCGTCTTACCATCGACGAGACGATTTCAGACGAGGACGTCGACTATATCGTAAGCTCGGTCAAAGAGGTCGTAGATTACCTGCGCGGCTTCTCGCCGATATGGCGCGACCTCTGCTCCGGCAAGAAACAGTTTATTCTTTAAGGCATATAATTATAAGTAGGAGGCAATAAAATGGCACTTTACAGCGAAAAGGTCATGGACCATTTCCGCAATCCCCGCAATGTCGGCGTTATCGAGGACGCGGACGGCGTCGGCGAGGTCGGAAACGCGAAATGCGGCGATATAATGAAGATGTATCTTAAAATAGAGGACGAGGTCATAAAGGACGTTAAGTTCGAGACCTTCGGCTGCGGCAGCGCGATAGCCTCAAGCTCCATGGCGACCGAGCTTATTAAGGGAAAGCCCGTGGCCGACGCGATGAAGCTCACGAACAAGGCCGTCGCTGAAGCCCTTGACGGGCTGCCCGATTACAAGATGCACTGCTCCGTTCTCGCGGAGGAGGCTATACGCTCCGCCCTCGAGGATTACGAAAAAAAGAAAAATTCTTAAATCACCTATTGACATAGTAGGTTTATGCTGTTATAATGGCCACGTTCACACGAACGAAACGAAAATGGAAACGATGATTAATTCCGCGAGAGCAAATTGCGCGGTTTTTTTCGTCGCAGCGAAGGCGAGAAATCGCAGGAATACTTTGTGTATTCCAAGATTTGGAGACAAAGCTGCGGCGGAAAAAGACCGCAAGGTGCCGAAGCGGCATTTAATCAGCGTTTCCATAAAGATTACGAGGAGGCGAAACCGATGCTTAGAACTTCGAGCGCAAGCTACAGCGGCGTTATGTGTTGTCGAATGCTTATCTCCCGGGCATACTATATGGCTGGGGCGTTCGGCTGTGCGTCGGCGCGCCTCAGATCGGTGCGATGTAATTAACTTACCGCATTCCCCCATATGCCCGGGAGCTTTTATGAGAAAGCCCCCGGCTTTCTTTTTGTCCGGCGCAAAAACACTTAAAAATCAAAGGAGATAATAAAAATGAGCAGCTATAAATTCGAGACCCTTCAGCTTCACGTAGGCCAGGAGCAGGCCGATTCCGCAACCGACTCCCGCGCGGTCCCCATCTATCAGACCACCTCTTACGTATTCCATAACAGCAAGCACGCCGCCGACCGCTTCGGCCTTGCCGACGCCGGCAACATATACGGAAGACTTACGAACTCCACTCAGGACGTTTTTGAAAAGAGGGTCGCAGCCCTCGAGGGCGGAAGCGCGGCTCTCGCCGTAGCATCCGGAGCCGCCGCCATCACATATACTATAGAGGCGCTTGCGGCAAACGGCGGCCACATCGTGGCGCAGAAGACGATCTACGGCGGAAGCTACAACCTCCTCTCCCACACTCTCCCCCAGTACGGAGTCACGACGACCTTCGTCGACGCCCACGATCTAAATGAGGTCGAGGCAGCGATACAGGAGAACACAAGGGCGATATATCTCGAGACCCTCGGAAATCCGAACAGCGACATTCCCGATATCGACGCGATAGCCGCGATAGCCCACAAGCACGGCCTCCCCCTCGTGATAGACAACACCTTCGGCACCCCCTACCTCATTCGCCCGATAGAGCACGGGGCCGATATCGTAGTCCACTCCGCGACGAAGTTTTTGGGAGGTCACGGCACTACCCTCGGCGGAGTGATAGTAGAGTCCGGGAAATTTGACTGGAGCGCGAGCGGAAAGTACCCCAACATAGCCGCCCCCAACCCCAGCTATCACGGAGTATCCTTCTACGACGCAGTCGGCCCCGCCGCCTTCGTGACCTATATCCGCGCGATACTCCTCCGCGATACGGGAGCTTCTATATCCCCCTTCAACGCCTTCCTGCTTCTTCAGGGCGTAGAGACCCTCTCGCTCAGGCTCGAGCGCCACGCTGAGAACACGAAGAAGGTCGTTGAATACCTCAGCTCCCACCCGCTCGTTGAAAAGGTCAACCATCCCTCCCTGCCCGATCACCCCGACCACGCTCTCTATGAGAAGTACTTCCCGAACGGCGGCGCTTCGATATTCACCTTTGAAATTAAGGGCGGGCAGAAGGAGGCCTGGGCTTTTATCGATAACCTCAAGATCTTCTCACTCTTAGCAAACGTGGCCGACGTTAAGAGCCTCGTTATCCACCCCGCCTCCACGACCCACTCCCAGCTCTCCGAGGAGGAGCTTCTGGATCAGGGCATCAAGCAGAACACGATTCGCCTCTCAATCGGCACCGAGCACATCGACGATATCATAGCAGACCTTGAAAACGGCTTTGCCGCCGTAAAATGATTTGAAAGAAGGAAACGATAATGTCAAACGTATATAAGGGAACCCTCGGTCTTATCGGAAATACCCCGCTTGTTGAGCCGGTCAATCTTGAAAAGGAGCTCGGTCTCGAGGCGACCGTCCTCGTTAAGCTCGAGTATTTCAACCCTGCCGGAAGCGTAAAGGACAGGATCGCGAAGGCGATGATAGAGGACGCAGAGGCGAAGGGGCTTCTCAAGCCCGGCTCCGTTATAATCGAGCCCACCTCCGGAAACACCGGCATCGGCCTTGCCGCCATAGCCGCGGCGAAGGGCTACCGAATTATTCTCACTATGCCCGAGACGATGAGCGTTGAGCGCAGGAACATTCTCAAGGCCTACGGCGCCGAGCTTGTGCTCACCGAGGGCGCAAAGGGTATGAAGGGAGCCATTGCAAAGGCCGAGGAGCTCGCAAAGGAAATACCCTCGAGCTTCATTCCCGGCCAGTTCGTTAACCCCGCGAATCCCGCCATACACAAGGCAACCACCGGTCCGGAGATCTGGCGCGATACCGACGGGAAGGTAGATATCTTCGTCGCCGGAGTAGGCACGGGCGGCACCGTTACCGGCACGGGCGAATATTTAAAGGAGCAGAATCCCGATATCAAGGTAGTCGCCGTCGAGCCCTCCGACTCTCCCGTTCTCTCCGAGGGGCACGCAGGCCCGCATAAGATACAGGGCATCGGCGCGGGCTTCGTGCCCGACGTGCTGAACACGAAGATATACGACAGCGTATTCCCCGTTCAGGGCGCGGACGCCTTTGCCACCGCGAAAAAGCTCGCGAGGAAGGAGGGCATCTCCGTCGGCATCTCCTCCGGCGCCGCCCTCTACGCCGCCATCGAGCTTGCGAAGCTCGAGGAGAACAAGGGCAAGACCATCGTCGCCCTCCTCCCCGACAGCGGCGACCGCTACTACTCCACCCCCCTCTTCACAGAAGCGTGAAAGTTATAGTCGGCCTCTCCGGAGGCGTTGACAGCTCCGTTGCGGCCTGCCTTCTAAAGAAGGCAGGCCACGACGTTATCGGGGTGACCCTCCGCACCTGGGAGAGCGGCGGGAGCCGCTGCTGCGCGATAGACTCGGCGCGGGAGTCGGCGCGGGCGCTGGACATTCCGTACCGCGTTATAAACTGCGCTTCTGCATTCAGGGAGAAGATTGAGACTCCGTTTATCGAGAGCTATCTTCGCGGCCTTACCCCGAACCCGTGCGTTATCTGCAACCGCGATATCAAGTGGGAGTGGATGCTCTACGCTGCGGATATTTTAGGCGCGGACGCTGTCGCCACGGGTCACTTTGCCTCCGTCACGCGCCTTGAAAACGGGCGGTACGCCGTCAGAACGGCGGCGGACACGAAAAAGGATCAGAGCTATATGCTCTACCGCCTTTCTCAGGCAGAGCTCTCGAGGACCGTTCTCCCGCTCGGCGGACTTACTAAGGCCGAGGTGCGCGAGATAGCGCGCGACGCCGGACTCCCTTCGGCAAGTATACCGGACTCTCAGGAGGTCTGCTTCGTCTCGGAGGGAAGCTACGCAGACCTCGTTAAAAGCCGAGCGCCGGATAGCTTTCCGGGTGAGGGGCGCTTCGTAGACGAGGACGGCCGCGTTCTCGGCACGCATCAGGGAATTTTCCGCTACACCGTGGGTCAGCGCAAGGGGCTTGGCCTCGCCTTGGGCTATCCCGCCTTTGTGAAGGAGATCAGAGCGGAGACGAACGAAATTGTGATCGGAGGCGCAGAGTCGCTTTTCGTTTCCGGGGTTATTTGCCGCGATCTGAGCTTAATGAGCATTCCGCAGCTTAGATGCGGGGAAGCTTTGCCCTGTACGGCAAAAATACGCTATCACCACGAGGCTCAGAGCGCGGTACTATCCTATGAGGGAGAGGACGCCGCAAGGCTCTCCTTCTCCTCGCCCGTGAGGGCTCCCGCCCCGGGTCAATCCGCCGTATTTTATGATGAGGACGGCTGTATTATCGGCGGCGGAATAATACAATAGACCCCTTTTCAACCTCCCGGTTCTCTGCTATACTTTCAGTATCAAAATCAGAGGAGGAGCAGAGCCGTGAGAGCATGGACTAAGGAAGAGCGCTACCGCGTTTTAAAAAGCGCCGAGGAGATACGCCCCCTCCACGAGCGCACCGCACAGTCTGACTACCGCCAGCAGTATCACATTCAGAGCGTCACAGGTCTTTTGAACGATCCCAACGGCTTCGTTTTCCACAACGGGCTCTGGCATCTTTTCTACCAGTGGTGCCCCTGGGGTGCAGTCCACGGGCTTAAATACTGGTATCATACCGTTTCCGAGGATCTCGTCACCTGGAAAAACCTCGGCGCATGTATAAGACCGGACACAGAGTTTGACAACAAGGGCGCGTACTCAGGCTCCGCTCTGCCCGCCGGGGATTCGGTATATCTCTACTACACCGGAAATCACAGAGACGAGGACTGGACGCGAAAGTCCTACACCTGCCTTGTCCGGCTGAAGGACGACGGGACGGCTCAGAAGCTTCCGCCGCTCTATGGGCCCAATCCGGGCTACACCGAGCACCAGCGCGATCCGAAGATAATCTACAGAAAAGAAACCGGAAAATACTATATCGTGCTCGGCGCACAGACCCTTGATAAAAAGGGGCGCGTGATAATATACAGCTCCGAGTCGCCCGCCGAGGGCTGGAGCTTTGCCGGCGAGCTCAAGGTACCGGGCTTTGAGGACTTCGGAGATATGTGGGAGTGCCCCTCTATCGAGACGATAAGCGGCTACGACGTTCTCCTCTTCTGCCCCCAGCACCTTATGCTTCCCGGCCGAGGCGGCACGGTGCACCATAACGGGTATCTTTTAGGACATATGGACTGGGAACGTCTCACCTTTCTGCCGGATAACACGAGCTTCCACGTGCTCGATTTCGGCTTCGATTCATACGCCGCCGAGTGCGCCGCAAATCCGGACGATCAGACTAAGGCGACCCTTGTCGCTTGGATGGGTCTGCCCGACGCGGAGTACCCCACCGATGAGGAGGACTGGTCCGGCTGCCTCACTCTCCCCCGTGAGCTGCGGGTAAGAGACCGCAGGCTCATCCAGCAGCCGCTTGACGCGCTGCGCGCCCTGCGCGGAAAAAAGCTCGATCTTGAGTCCACAGATATTCTGCCCCGCGTTTGCGAGATGGAGCTAATCAGCCGTGGCGGAGATCTCACCCTGTGTCTGTTCGCAGAAGCGGACGGCTCCGGCGGGCTCGCGATAGCATACGACGACGGCGCAAAGTCGATCACCGTTGACCGCTCGGGTCTCAAGCGCCGCTTCAATATCGCCGAGGGAGAGCAGCGCACGCGCATTCTCCCGAAGGGTCTCTTCCACCTTCGCATCTTCATCGACCGCAGCTCGGTCGAGATATTCGTAAACGACGGCGACGCCGTCTTTTCCTCCCGCATCTTTCCGGCGAAGGGCGAGGACAGGCTAAGGATCGAGGGCGACGCATCGGTGCACCTCTGGGAGCTCAAGCGGGCAGTCGAGGACGATTTTGTGGTATAATAACGCAAATAACCCGCAGCATCTTTTGACGCTGCGGGTTATTTGGCACTCGCCCGCCTGCGGGCGGGCCGGGGCGCGGCTCTGACGTGCCACTGGCACGTCATTCACTCCCGCGCCCTTCGAGTCCCCAAAATGCAAATAATCCATAGCGCCAAAAGGCACTATGGATTATTTGGCACGCCTGGAGGGACTCGAACCCCCGGTCTCGCGGTTCGTAGCCGCGCACTCTATCCAGCTGAGCTACAGGCGCATTTCGATGTAGCTTAGGTATAATACCACTAATGAACATAAAAAGCAAGACCTATTTTTTATTTTTTTAAAACTTTCTTGACATAGCGCCTATAATGCGGTAAAATGCCATTTGCACAAGCCCTCGTAGCTCAGCAGGATAGAGCGTTCGCCTCCTAAGCGAAAGGCCACGCGTTCGAATCGCGTCGAGGGTGCCAAAGCGAAAATCCTGTCACTTTCGTGACAGGATTTTCGCTTTTATTATATTCAAGGGCTTAGCCCAAAAGCTCGACCTTTATGTACCTGCGGTAGAGCGTTACCGTGGTTCCCTCCCAGGGATCTTCCGTTTCCACGGAGAAGTATCCCACGTCGAGCACGCGGTATCTTGCGTTCGCGTTCATCAGTATCTCCTTCTCGCTTGAGCGGGCGGCCGCCTCCATGCACAGAGCACCGTGAGCCTCGACCGCGTCGTGAGAGGCGTAGATGATGAAGAGCGTATCTCCGAAGCCGCAGGCGACGGCCGGGTCGGTGGTAGTGCTGATCATCACGGGATCGGTAAACTCCGTGCCGATTGCGGCGACGAGCTCTTCATCCGTCGGCATTTCATCAGTTCCCGCGGCTGCCATTACCTGGCTGTCGTACAGGCCGCTGTAGAGTATCAGGTCGTCCTTCATTCTGCCGCGCTCCAGCTCGGCAAAAAGGCCGTGGTTCATCATAATATACGTCTCTTCAAAATCGTCGCCGAAGTAGCTCACGGCCTCTGCCCACATTCCCGGGTCGCGGTTCTGAACGGCGGTCATTCCCATAAAGTGCGGGATCACCTCGCCCTTATACATCATCGTATAGGGTATCAGGTCGGTGGTGATCGGGTTGCCCATAGCCACGTTGTAGGCGAGGTATTCATCGCACCAGTCGTCAAACTCCGCGTTTGTGACCTCGCGGAAGCTTGAATAGTCCTCCTCGCGGAAAATGCTCTTGTCTCCAGCGATAGAGCCGAGAGTTTCGGGCACGGTCTCCTCTCTCTCCTCCTCGGGCACGTATTCCTCATCTTCATACGACGGGAAGGCCTCGGGATCGACGGACGCGCCCTCCGGTATTTCAACGCTCTCAAGATTCGTATTCATGAAAGCATAAGCTCTGACCTCTTTAACGGTCTCGGGAAGGACTATCCTGCTGAGCCCGCTCGCGTCAAAGGCGTAGGACGCGATTATCTCCACTCCGTCGGCAGCGGTAAACTCGGTCTGCGGCTCCTCGGCATAGGGATCCGCGGGGAAATACTTTATAAGCGTTTTCCCGTCGCCCGTATAAAGCGAGCCGTCGATCATCGCGTAGCTTTTGTTCTCCTCGTCAAGGTAGACTGATTTCACAGCAGAATTGAAAAACGCTCCCTCGGCGATATCGGTCACGGTGCCCGGTATTGAAACGTCGGTGATCCCGGAATTTGCGAAGGCTTCCTCGCTTATACTAACAGCCCCATCGCGCAGGGAGAAGTAGCCAAGAGAGGAGCAGCCGGATAACACTCCCTTGCTGACCGTCTCGCAATCAATATCGATGCTCGCAAGGCGTGCGCATCCGCCAAAGGCGTATTCCCCTAACTTTTCGATCCTTTCGGCAAAATAGAGGTTTTCGATTCTGGCGCAGTCGAAAAACGCCCGCTTTCCGACGGACTTTACTGAGGTCGGCAGTATCAGCTTTTTAAGGCTTGAGCAGCCGTAAAACGCGCGGTCGGGTATCTCCGTGAGCTTATCTCCCATAAACTTTACGCTTGCAAGGTCTGCGCAGCCGGCGAAGGCAAAGCTGCCCAACTCCTCGAGCGGCTCGGAGAGCTCAAGGCTGACGAGCGAGGTGCAGTAGAGGAAGGCTCCCGCTCCTATACGCTCGACCCCGTCCTGAAGGTCGACGAGGCTGAGATTTCCGCAGCCTGAGAAGGCTCCGTCGCCTATCTCGCGAAGGGACTCGGGGAGATAGATCTTTCTGAGCGCGGAGGCGGCCTCGAAGGCGTAGTCGCCGATGCGGGTTATCCCCTCGGGAACGGCGACCTTCTTAAGGCACACCTTGCCTCTGAAACAGCTCTCACCTATCTCTGTAACCGGCGTTCCGCCGATCTCGGCGGGGATAACGGGGCTCTCCTCGCTTCCGCGGTACTCCGTCAGGATAAGGCCGGTATCGCCGAGGAGATAATTAAACTCATAGTCGTTAACAGGCTGAGGATCTTCGACGGGCGGCTTCTCCTCCTCGGGCGGGATCTCCTCCGCGGGCGGGTTTTCCTCTGTGGGCTGAGGCTCGGTCACTTCGGTATCCTGAGGCTCGGGCGCGGGCGTCTTTTCGGTGCATCCGGCAAGAAGCGCGGCCGCGAGAAGCGCCGCAAGAATGATTCGGAAATTCTTTTTCATTGTCTTCTTTCTTTCTCCATTCTTCGCGTGTTTTTAAAAACTGCCCCGCAAAAGCGGGGCAGGGTTCTACGCATCAAAAGCCCATGAAGTTGATTCCGGATACGGTCGCTTTATTCGTGTCGGGATCGAGGAAAACGTAAACGAAGCAGTTGTCGTATTTATATATAAGGGAATAGTCGTCCTCGGGCGTGGGCCAGTTGTCAGGCTCGCCGAGAGCAGCCACGGCGTCCTCGGTCTTATCTCCGATCTTAACCTTTCCCATCAGGGTCACGTTGTCGGTATTGCCATGCAGATCGCTGACTTCGATCTCGCACACCTTGCCGTCCCTGTTCTCCGTGATGGTGGCGCCTTCATAGTGATGCATAACGTTTCTGAACGAATCGCCTTCGTCGCAGGGAAGGATAACGTCCTCCGGCTGAGTCTCTGCGCCGAGGCCGTCCTTAGTATCCGCGTAGGTCATTCCGATTCCTACCTTAGTTCCGTTCAGAACGATATACATTCCCTCGGTCGTGACGTCGGTATCGGTCTTCTCCTCCGGCTTATCCGCAGGGGTATTGCCCGCGCAGCCGGCGGCGATTGCAATGAGCAGCAATACAGAAACAATGATCATTAAGTACTTTTTCATTTTTTGTTCCTTCTTTCAATTATTATTTCTTTCAAGCTCATAAGAGCTGAAATACAGAATCAAATGTCCGCGTTCGGGCAGGAGTAAGCTTTCCCGCCGGATATTACCGTAAGGCTGTAGCTGCCGGAAAGCTCGAGCTCGTTTGAGAGTATGGCTGAATAGCCCTTCGTTCCCTCGCCCTCAAGGAGCTTTGACTCATATATCGGAAACGCCTCGAAAACGAGGCGTTCGCCCTCGCGCTCAAGCTGGATATACACCCTTCCGTCGCCGAGCTCGGCTTCCTCCGGGAAGGCTCCGTAAATCCTCACACCGTAGCCCGTCGCTTCAACGACCGAATCTAGTGAGCCTCCGTCCACAAGGCCGGAGGACGATACGCCCGCTCTCTCCGGCGCGTACATAAATGGAGCTGTGGATATGACCCGCGAGAGATTGCGCTCGGCTATCTCATAAACGACGTCTGTTCCCTCGGGAATGTTCATCAGGTCAGGGCAGTCGGTGCGTCTGAAGGTCGCGGTTTCGTATGAGTCGATCATAAACGGCAGCAGAGCCCGACCGAAGGAGTCGCGAGCCATATACAGGCTGCTCCCGTCGCTCAGTTCCTTATTCTTCGTGGAGAAGAGGTCGTCGTGATCCTCTCTGTCGCTCATAAAGTTCTCAAGCTGGGCTTGTGCGTCGCCAACCCCCATCGGTCTTATAAAGACGAATTTTGAGTGGCTTATATCAAGGCTGTACTGATAGTCCATCACTCCCCCGGCGGGATAAAGCAGCTTGTCAAGGTCGCCGCGCCAGGTCTTTTCTGTCGGGTAATCGGCGTTTGAATACGTCGGGTGGCCTTTTCCGAGGCTGTCCATTATCGCCTCATAGCCGATAAGCGCGCCCATATAGTTCCAATGGGAATCGCGCCTGTGATATAGCCCCCTGTCCTTATTTCCGGAAAGTACGGAGAGCATATCCGTAAAGTTAACTCCGTACTCCCTCAGTATGTCGCTTATCCTCGTGAGGTTATTCTCATCGGCTCCGTGATACTGTGCCGGCATATACTCGCCGTAGACCGAAGATTTATTCGGCATCGGGACGAAGGTGAATCGGCCTCCCGCTCTCTCAACGTGCTCTTCAATAAGCGAGAGGGTCACGGCCACGGCGCGGACCTGGCTGTCCGTCAGGGCGTTAGTATCCATATAGTCAGCGGCCTCGCTGGCAAAGAAGAGCCAGCCCTCCTTGCCCACTATTACGTTCGAGGTCTGCGCGTGCATAAGCTCGCCTTTCAGGTAGTTCGAAGCAGAAAGCAGCTGCGATCTGAGCGGCAGATGGTCATTGAACCAAGATTCAAACTGGTCGGAGAACTGAAGATTCAGTTTTCCCTCCGAGATATACGCCGGGAACTCCGTAAGCTCCCTCTTCTCAATGCTCGCGTCGTTCTTAAAAAACGGCATCAGAAGTGCGGGCAAGCAGCAGACGAGGAAAAACAGGACGGTATAGAGGAGCTTAAACGATTTTTTCATAGTCTTCTCTCCTCCCCTCAAAACCTGAAGTAAATAAACGGATTATATTTACTGGACACGAGCGAGAGGACGGACAGAGTAAAGAGCAGCATTGATCCCGCGTAAGCCGCGTAGTTATACGCCGTCGCGTGCTTCGTCTCTGCGACCTTCTGCCTCAAGAGCCTGAATACCGGAGTAGATAGAACTATGGCGAAGGCAAATGCAAGGATCGAAAGCGGCGATACGCAGGACAGTATCTCCGAGCTTGCTGCGGCGGCTCCCGCGGTGGGCCAGAACATCGCGCCAATAACTCCGAAGCCCTGGGCGAGGCTGTCCGCACGGAAGATCACGAAGCCGACTATCACGATCACGAGGGTGTATATATGACCGATTGGCCGGAACCATTTCTTCTTGGTCGGGACTATCTGATATGTCTCAAGCATCTGGCACAGGCCGTGGAGCATGCCCCAAACGATGAACGTAAAGTTCGCGCCGTGCCACAGTCCGGTGAGGAAGAATACGATAAGCTTGTTTGCCGTTGTTCTGACCTTTCCCTTTCTGTTGCCGCCGAGGGGAATGTAGACGTACTCCTTGAACCAGGTGGAGAGGGATATATGCCAGCGCCTCCAAAATTCCTGGATGCTCGACGAGATAAACGGATAGTCGAAGTTCTCTCGGAAATCAAAGCCGAACACGCAGCCGAGACCGATGGCCATATCGCTGTAGCCGGAAAAATCAAAGAATATCTGAAGCGTATATGTAACGGCTCCGATCCACGCCGTTCCGGTGCTGAGCTGACCCGGCGCGAAGCCGAAGACCTGATCGGCCAAAAAGCCCATCTGATTCGCAATAAGCACCTTTTTCGCAAGGCCGAAGATAAAGCGGCAAAGTCCGCGGGTTATACGCTCCAGCGAGAATTCGCGCTCTCTCAGCCTGTCGGCGATATCGGAATAGCGCACTATCGGGCCGGCGATAAGCTGAGGGAAGAAGGAGATGTACAGAAGCACCGAGAACAGGCTCTTCTGCACGTTCTTCTTATCACGGTATACGTCGATAACATAGCTGAGCCCCTGGAAGGTGAAGAAGGATATTCCGATTGGCAGCCTTATCTGAGGAACAGGAACGGAAAGTCCGGTTATTCCGTTAAAAATCTCAACGAAAAAGCCGGTATATTTATATGCGATCAGAAGGCCGATATTGAGGATTACGGCGAGAAGAACCGAAAGCTTATCCCATTTTTTGCCCGCCGCGCCGAGGCCGAACAGGTAGTTCAGTATGATCGATATTATCATGATCATAACCGCCACAGGCTCGCCGAAGGCGTAGAAAATCAGGCTCGCTGCGGCAAGTATCACATTCCTCGCGCTGTTGTTGCGGATAACGGCGTAGAGAATAAACGTCGCCGGCAGGAGCATAAACAGAAATGTTACCGAACTGAACGTCATTTATTCTTTTCCTCCTATTACAGCTCCGCCTGAAGTTTTCTGAACTTCGCTGACTTCGTCGCGACGGTGCTGAAGGAGGACTCGGTGGGAACGTCGTTCATACCGGACTCAATGTAGTTGCGAAGGACGCCGACAAGGATGAAGGGGCGCACAAACGTGGAGTGAATAATCCCCCAGATTATAGCTCCGCAGAGGACGGCGGCGGCGATCACAAGAATGGCGGGATCGGAGAGGAATCTGAGCTTATCATTCGATTCCGCAAAAATCTTGGCAGCTTCGGCAAAGAAAGCGGGGAATCTGGAAAGGATGGCGTAGGCAATGACGGCGAATATGCCGCCTATGACGAGGAAGGAGGCTATGCCCATTCCGAATATGCGGCCCATATTGCGAAGCAGAGTCTTTCCGTGGCGGAAGAAGAGCACAGCGCCCTCGCAGGTGGCTTTGCCCGCGCTCTTATCCTTGCGGTAGAAGACCCAGCCGAGGCAGCAGTCGCAAAGGTAAGATACGAGAGTGTTTACTGCTGTGGAGACGGTGGAGCCGACGGCAGAGCCGGTATCGCCACCGACAGAGTTGCCGACCTTTGTGATGACTCTGCCGAGCTCGGCAAAAATGCCCCTTATGACTCCGGTAACGGCAAAGAATGCTGCGACGGTAGCGAAGCGCTCCTTTACAACGCGCCTGCCCTCAGCCTTGACGTCGTCAGGGAGAGAGCCCTCGGTTATGCCGCGCGTCATCATTGCGATCTGCGCCGCCTTGCAGCGGTATGAGACAAAGCGGGAAATGATCGCCGCGATAATGAGACCCACGATAGCGCCGATCACAAGGCCGATGATTCCGTTGTCAAAGGTCTTCTCGGCAATCAGCATACCGCCCACGGCAAGCGCCGCAAACAGAACTAAAGAGATGAGGTCGATGAACAGCTTCTTGAGAGAAAACGACAGAGTGCGGGAATATAACTCTTTGTTCGACATTTCAAATCCTCCTTAAAGGTTTCAGTTAGTCTATATAATACCACCTTCTCACCAATTTGTCACCAGCAAAAGCAAAATTTGTCGGATTATTTGTTTCGCGGCGGGAATGCGAAAACTTCGGACATTCTCGCTTATTGGTGTTGCTCTTTTCTCCGCGATTTGGTAAAATAACAGTAAGCTGACGGTACCTATAAGAACACGCCTCACAGCGGTCCTTTTCGGCGCTTTTTGCCCCTTGTCGCTTGATGGGCGTCAGCCCATCTGCGCTTCGCGGAACAAAAATCCCGCGAAAATTACTCGCTGTGAGGTGCCTTGCAGTTTTGACGGAGCAGTTTTTCGTCAAGTAGAGGAAGGCGCCGCAGACAATACTTGTTGTATTATCAAGGCGGCTGACGCGGACTTGGCGGAAAAATGCCCGTCAAAACCGTGTTCTTACAGGTGCCGTCAGCTTAACGACACAATCACGGGAGGGTCTTTATGAATCTAACCGAGGCCGTTGAAGAATATAAAAAAGCGCAGAAGGCGGGTCAGAAGGAGCTGCGCGACCTTACAGCGCGCGGACTAAACCCCTATCCCCTTGTTCTGGACGAAATGCTGCCCGATATCGCCCAGCTCTCGATACAGGAGCTTCCCGTTCAGGAGATACCGATTGAGCGGATCATCGGCGTTAAGAGCGCCGGGAGGGTGACTGCGTTTACAGCCGGTTTTTTGCCTCTTTTGGAGCCGGACAGCGAATTCGGTACGAAGTGGATCGCCCTCTGCGGCGCCCACCTCTCCGAGGTCGGAATCCGCGACCCGATCACCGTTTACGAATACCTCTGCGATTTCTACGTTCTTGAGGGCAACAAGCGCGTCAGCGTGCTCAAGCACTTCGGCGCGGCGACTATCCCCGCGGTAATAAAGCGGGTCATACCCGCTGAATCCGTCGAGCCGGCCATTAAGGCATACGGGGAATTCCTCGAATTTTACAAGCACACGAAGCTTTATTCCATAAAGCTGACGAAGCCGGGAGAATACGCGAAGCTCCTCGCCTTTCTCGGCCGCGAAAAGGACGAGGACTGGACAACCGAGGAGCGCCGCGCCTTTTCCACCCTCTACCACCGATTCCGCGAGGCGTTCTCGTCCCTCGGCGGCGAGAACGAGGGGCTGAGCCCCGCCTCCGCCCTTCTCAAATGGCTTGAGGTCTACCCCTTCTCAAAGCTATCCGAGCTCTCCTCCGCAGACCTCAAAAAGAGCCTTTCGGGTCTTTGGAGCGACGTTAAGGCCGGAGAGCCCGTCAGCGTGCAGACGATGCCCGATGAGGACTTAAAGCCGAAGCATATCATCACATCGATCATCAGCCCGGCAAAGTCTCATCTCAATGTGGCCTTTATAAACCAGCGCGACGTGGCGATCAGCCTATGGACACTCTCTCACGACCAGGGCAGGCAGTACCTTGAGAAGGCTCTCGGCGATAAGGTCACGGCGCGGAGCTACTTTAACGCGGATAACCCCGAGATAGCCGAAAACCTTATTGAGCGCGCCGTTACCGACGGGGCCGAGGCGGTATTCACCACCACCCCCTCGATGCTGCGCCCCACTCTTAAGGTAGCCGTAAAATACCCGAAGGTAAAGTTCTTCAACTGCTCTGCCGACGTGCCCTTTTCCAGCGTGCGCGGATATTATTTCCGCGCCTATGAGGGCAAGTTCATTACAGGCGCTATCGCCGGCGCTATGGCAAAGGATAACAGGATAGGCTATGTCGCCTCCTATCCCATTCTCGGCGTTCCCGCCTCGATAAACGCCTTCGCCCTCGGCGCTCAGATAACGAATCCGGACGCGAAGGTCGTTGTCCGCTGGTCCTGCCTTATGGGCGACAACACGGAGGATCTCGCCGGGGAGGGCTTCTCGGTGGTATCCAACCGCGACGTGCCTATAATGGACGACTGGTATCTGAAATACGGGGAGTTCGGCACCTTCTCCGTCAGCCCCACCGGGGAGTACACCCCGCTCGGCTCACCCTGCTGGGTTTGGGGCAGCTTTTACGAGAAGGCAGTCCGCGCTATGCTCTCCGGCACTCTCGACTCCGGCAAGGCTCAGACCGAGGCCGTGAACTACTGGCTCGGTATGGACAGCGGAGTTATCGACGTGACCCTCTCAGATCAGCTTCCCGACGGGCTGCGCTTCCTCGCTGAAAACCTGCGCCGCAGCCTTAAGAGCGGCGAGCTCGATCCCTTCAAGCGCGTTATCCGCTCGCAGGACGGCACGCTGAAAAACGACGGCACGGTTTCCTTCACCGCCGACGAGATACTCCATATGGACTGGCTCTGCGACAACGTGGAGGGCAGGATACCCGAATATGAGGAGATTCGTCCGATGAGCCAGGCTCTCGTACGGGAGCTCGGAGTACACAAGGCCGACATACCTCCCGAAAAGGAGGCCGCCAAGTAAATGAAGATATTGGCCGTTTCAGATGAGGAGAGCGCTTATCTGTGGGATCACTACGTTCCGGGCAGGCTGAAAGATTATGATCTTATCATCTCCGCCGGAGACCTCAAGCCCGATTACCTCTCCTTCCTCGTTACAATGGCGCGCTGCCCCGTGCTCTTTGTTCACGGAAATCACGACGAGATATACGATTCGCACCCGCCCGAGGGCTGCGACTGCATCGACGACGCCCTCGTAACCTATAACGGCGTCCGCATCCTCGGTCTCGGCGGCTGTATGCGGTATCACCCTGGGAAGTATCAGTACACGGAGGCGGAGATGCGCCGGAGGATACATAAGCTGAGGCACGCGATAAAAAAGGCGGGCGGCGTCGATATTCTCGTCACCCACTCCCCCGCCCGCGGTCTCGGCGACAGGGACGACCCAGCCCACCGCGGCTTTGAGTGCCTGCGCGAGCTTTTGGGCGAGCTTAAGCCCGAGATAATGCTCCACGGTCACGTCCACCCGCAGTACGATTTCTCGCTCGTCCGCGAGCTGAGCTATGAGGCGACGAGGATAATAAACGTCTCCGACCGCTACGTTCTCGACCTTACGGACAGGTCCTACCCCGAAAAGGAAGAAAAGCGCATCATTTGGAAAACGAAGCACAAGGTCGCGGATTTTGAAAGCTGGTAAAAAATCGTACCCGCCGGTTTTTTGGCGGGTACGATTTTATCTTATCAGAATTTCAGCGTTACCGGATCCGTTTTGGTGATATCTCTCCACGTATCGGAATTAAATATCCGGAAGCTTATCTCCAGGTCCTCGACCGAGTCTATCCCGTTTGCCTCAAGATCCGATTTATAAATCGTCATTTCATCAACCGCGCACTTACCGTTCAGTACGGTGCAAGATAAGTATCCGCTCATCATATAGCCGTTTACGGACATATTATCGACCTGGACGGTGCAGTTAGCGCCGGAATTGTTCTCTATGTACAGTACTACGGCGGGACCGAGGACGCCGTCTTTATTGAGCTTCTTCGCAACGATCTTTATCCCGCCGTCCTCGTACAGAAGGTCGCCGGAGCCGTCCGCCGCCGTGCTTTCCTTATCCGAAAGCGTAATTTTGATGAGTTCGGTGTCGAAAACGGTATTCCAGTCGCCGTCGTAGATATGAAATGAGAGCTCAAGCTCGTTTATTTCGCTTATCTCCGCAAGATCGAGCGAGCTTTTGAAAACGTCAAGGCTGTCGTTTGCCTTTTTGCCCGCGCCGACCTCCGTGCTCAAAAGGGCCGTGATCATAAATCCGTTCACGACTACGTGATTGGTCATAACAGACAGGTCCTTATCCGTATCGTTTTCGATAAGGAAGTCAAACGTCGGGCCGAAGTAGCTGCCGCTCTCGTTATAGCCCTTGAGGGTGATCTTGACCCCGTTTTGATCGACGAGGACTTCCTTCAGAGAGGATTTGGTCTCCTCTTCGTCGTCTTCGATCTCTTCGATTTCAAAATCGTCCTCATTCGTGCGGCCGCCCTTTATTATGTCGCTCACCGCCCACGAGAGGCAGGAAGAAAGGCTGAGCACAAGGCAGAGCACCAGCGCAAGGCATATAATCCTCTTCATAGTCATTTCTCCGTTTCATTAAGGGATAAGTTATTCTATAGCTATCAGCGGATAAAGTCAACCGAAAAATCGCCGCCGGCTTTTGACCGGCGGCGATTAATGCTATTTTGTTTTATCCTTCTCTTTTCTTTCTGAGGATAGCGACTACGCAGCCTGCCGCGGTAACGCCGACCGCGCCCCAGAGGATGGTGAGTCTAGTATCTCCGGTGTCGGGAGTTCCGTCGAGCGGGGTCTCGGGCTCTTCGATCTCAGCGTCACCGTCAAGCGGAGTCTCGGGATCGGGTATGTCCTCACCGGGCTCGGGATCGGGAGTGGGCTCGGGTTCGGGTTCCGGTTCGGGCTCAGGCTCAGGATCGGGAGTCGGTTCAGGATCGGGCTCGGGCTCGGGCGTCGGATCCGGGTCGGGATCCGGCGTAGGCTCAGGATCGGGTTTGGGCCACGGAAGCGGAGGCGGGAACGTGGGATCGGGATCGTTGTAGTAGCCGTTCGCGAAGTCCTCCTGCCTGTCAGCTCCCGCGAACTTGCCGCTCGCGGTGCGGTCGGCCTTCAACGTGCCGTTTACCTTCGTCTCATATTTCGGAATGCCGCCGGACTGGACTATTTCGTACTCTGTATGATCAGGGAAGCCCTTGATCGTGATTCTCTCCTCGTGTCCGAGGGTGAACGTCGCCACAAGTGCGCCGCCGGACATATCTTCAAGAGACTGGGGACGGTACAGGGGCTCGAAAACTATCTTCTCTCCATCGCCAAAGCGGGAGCCTACGACCTCATACTCGGTGGGAAGGTCATAATCGGTATTGTCAATGTAAATGGTGAACGTAAACTCGTCGGTTCTCGGCGCCTCGCCGTAGATCTCCTCGGTGACGGTGAGGTTATAGAGCTCGGGCTGGGGCAGCTCAAACGGGAAGTTGAAGTCCATCATAAGGTTGGAGCCCCACATTCCGCGCTCGAGGTAGAATATCGTCATAACGTGGTCAGTGCCGGGATCGAGCGAGAAGCTGTTCTGAACGTCCGTGCCGGAGGTGGAGGAGCCCCAGCTCGACTTGACCTTGCTTACGGTCGCAACCTTATCCGCGAAGTTGATGGTACCCTCGACCTCGCCGTGGTCGCCGCCAACGTCGAGAACGAGCTTGCCGTCTATGAATACCCAGATGTCGTCATCGCCGCGGATGTGGAAGGTTATGGGCACCCTCTCCCCGTTCGTGCCGAAGAGCGTTCCGCTCTTGGTAAGGGCGAAGTCGATATCGAGCTTAACGCCGAAGCCGAAGTTATAGGTATCGCCCTTGTTGTCCGTTGAGCCGGAGTTGAAGGGGAAGAAGCCGTACTCGTATTCGTTCGCGCTGCCTACGCCGCCGTAGGTTCCGCTGGAGGTGACGTTCTTGAACTTGGATCTCTGGGACTCGTCGACCTCATTAAGGAAGTACTGTGAGCCGTCGTTTTCGATCTGTACGGTGGTCTCCGCGCTGTCGAAAACCCAGTAATCTATTCCATACTCGTCGGTCTGTTTCTGGAACGGGAAGGAGACGTCCTCAAATACGCGTCCGACGACAGTGCTGAGGGAGTTGTTGCCGTTAAGGAAGCTCTTATCGAAGAGGGGCAGTGCGCCGGAGCCATTTGACATCAGTGTTTCTCCGCTGAGTGAGGTGCCTACAAGGCCCTGTGCCGCATAGGCAAAGAGACCGGTACCGGCATGATAGTCGCCCTCCACTCCGTTGCCGTTGACGTCGCCATGAGCGTTATTAACGGATAAGAATCTATCCGCGTTGTCAGCGTAGCCGTAAAGCGGGAATACATCAGCAATGCTCGCGTATTCGTTATACAGTCCGTCCCAGGTCGGCTGGAACTGACCTATGTAGAGGGGGATGGCGGACTGGCTTTCGTATTTGTCGCTGAGCGCCTTGTCGAGGATGCGGTACTGATACCAGGTGCGGTATCTGTTGGTGTCTATATCGCCCCTTGCGTTAAAGAGGAGCGGATAATTATCCCTGTTGTATCCGGCGACCTCAAAGTCGGAGTAGTAATCGTAGAAATCGGAGTTGAAGTATACGTACCCCTCTTTTTCGGTATAGGTCCCGCTGGGGATATCGACAACGGTTCTGCCCTTGCCGGAAGCGGGATTGCGGACGTAGCCGCTCTCGCTGTAAGAGGTCCAGTAGCCCTGGCGGAAGCCGCCGAGGAAGTTCTCGTTATATACGATATTATCGTTGGGGTCGGCTACGAAGCAGGGGTTCTCAATATCAGTGGGGATCGTGAGGACCTTCGTGCTGCCGCCGCGCTTATGGCGGGCGTTATCGTCGAGCGAGGTGAGCTCCATGGAGGAGAAGACTATCTTCGTATATTTGTCGGTGAGGTCGACCTTGTAGAAGGCGGTACCCGTGACTCTCTCCATTTCGCCCGATTTGATATCGCCGGACGCCGCCTGAGCATAGTACAGAAGCGTTCCGTCGGATCTCGGCATGGTGACGAGGCTGAGCTGATAGGCAACGTCGGGATCGGTGTCCGCGTCCGCATAGTAGGGAACGGAGCGGCCGAGGTCAATAGCGCTTATCGGCATGCCGGAGAAAGTGGAGTCGAAGTAAACGGTGACGGGGTTATGCTCGACGGGGGTGAACTCCTCGGGATAGTCGCCCTCGATGGAGAAGATAAGTCCGTCGTAGCCGTCGGCGTTTCCGTTCGTCCACTTAAGCTGAGCCTTCCAGCCGCCGTTTTTCCACGCCTGGAACTGGAGCTGGTTATAGTCGAGGTAGAGTCCGAAGAACTCGTACGGGTCGAAGGTAACCTTGTAAACGGTTCTTTCCTTTTCGCCGACCTGATAGGTATCCTCGGTCTTTTCCATTTCGATAGTGTGCCAGCCGGTATTTTCCGCTGCGCCGCCGCACTGGACGTTCATCTTTATCGTGTCGTAATCCCAGCTCGTGGGAACGGCGAAGTAGACGGTCATCTTTCTGCCTTCGACGTACTCAAAGGGGCCGTCGTCCTTGCCTTCGACGAACATCTTGCCGTCGAAGTTCGCTGAGTTTTTGGTTCCGCCATACTCATACTGGAACTGCCAGCCTCCGTTAATATATGCCTGGAACTGAAGGCGGGAGAACTCGTCCCCGCCGAATACTTCCTGCCTGTCGACGACGATCTTGTAAACGTCGCAGTCGATGCCGCTCTCCCGGCTCGGTCTCGCGCTGCACCTGACGCCGCTAACGAGCGTCATATTGCTCTGATGCCATTCGCCCGCTGCTGTTTTGACGTTCATCTTGATCTCGTCAAAGCCGGCGTAACCGGTATTGCCGGTCTTGTTGATCCAGCTGGTGGGCAGTGCAAAGTAGATGGTTATCTCGTCGCTTTCCGCTTCGCCCTCTGCTGTGGCCGACAGCGGAATGACAGAGAACATCATCACAAGCGCGAGCATGCACGCAAGCAGCCTCATCAAGAATAGGTTCTTCTTCATCTCCGTGATTCCCCTTTACATAGTTTCAATGATCAGGCAAGACCCTGACCCTTTATTCCGACTTTATTATATCACAGCTTTGTTATTTTTGTGGTTATTTTTTTTTAAAATTTTATCAGATTTCTTCTTTCCTTTTGTCGCTATTGCTCAATAGGTTTTGCAAAATAATACCGCGTTCAAGCTGCTTGAACGCGGTATTGATTTAATGTATGGACTTCAGCTCTTTTTTTTCTTTCTCAGCGCGATGATGGCAGCAAGGCCGAGCATCGGAGCAATGAGAAGCAACGCATTGAAGCTCACATCGAGGCCGGTTGGAGGCGCTGCGTCAAGCGTATTGGTATACGAAACCGTAATCGGCGTTTTGTCCGCCACAGTTCCGGTTATTTTTCGATCCGCCGACGTCACGTTGTTTATGCGCACCGTATACCCCGGCACGGCCGTCTCGGTTATTTCATACTCCGTTCCGATTGGGAGCGTCAGCGTTACGCTGTCGCCGTGGGTAAGGGTGAAGGTGTAGATTCCGTCAACACCCTCCCCGCTCGTATCCGTAAGACCGGCGGGCACCGGATCAAGCTTGTATCCGGTCAGCTTTATGGTGAACTCATAGGCGTACGCCTTGTTGCCCAGGCTGCCCGTTACGGTTTTCGTTACGGTAAGCGACCCATCTGAAACAAGGGTATTCGTGATAGCGTACTCGTAATAGTTCTCATTCATGTACATCTCGGAAGAGTATGCCGCATTATACGTTTTTCCGCTGATTACGACAGATCCGCCATCTTCTATTATTCCGCCGCCCGGGTTCTTTTCAACGACGCGGTATTCATAGTAATCCGAGTATCTGCCGAGCGTTTTACCGCCGTACTCTGACTTCAAAAGCGTAAAGCTCGCTACATCCTCCCATGCTGTCGGAACCGGAGGTTCTGAAGGGTCATCCGAATCGATATAAGTCCTGCGCTGGAGGACGATCTCGATGCTGTCGGGGAGATCCTTTGTCAGCGTGTCGGCGCCGTCCTTCCACACCTTCTTGACGCGGATCTCCGGGTCGGGCGGGAGCAGCACGTTTTTGAAAGTCACGTTCAGGGCAGATCCCTCGCTCACTCCGTCGCTGCCGTCATACTGAACCTTTCCGAATCCGGTGTAGAATACGCTTCCGGCCTCGAGGCGGTTGCCCTCGTCGTCTATCTCGAATATGCGGTACTCATACTCGACCTCGTCAATAAAGCGGTCGAAGACCTCGTTATAGCTGTCTCTTCCGACGCTGCTGTCTCCGGTGTTTGCGTTGATCGTGATGACCTTAACGTTCACCCACTCAGTACCTCCGACTGCTCTCTTCTGGAGCTGGAAGCGTGCATAAGCTCCGTCGGGGATAGCGTCCGGGTCAGTAACCGGGAGGGGAGCAACAGTTCCACTCCCTGAGCCGTCGCTTATGAAATCTTCTGTCGGATAGGCATACCAACTCTTAACTATAGTAAGCTGAACCTTATCTTGCACGAGGGTGTTCGTAAAGGTGAAGTCGTAATAGAGTCCATCGGGCGATACCTGGCTATCCTTCGATACGGTAAATTGATGCTCTCCGAACGCAACGGCGCCGGTAACTATCGGGTCGCCCGAAGCGTCGAGCTCCCAGAGCTCATAGGTTGCCAACACTCCGTTAACTCTGGCGGGAAGATCGGCGAGCTTTATCATATCGCCGCTGTTATACTGCGATCTCGAAAGCGTGTAGGTATCATCGAGCCAGTGCACGGTGGAATCGTTTGCAAGGGTATAGCTTATTTTAAAGCTCAGGGTCGCGGGAAGTCCCGCGTCGGCTTTATCTATCGTATCCTCCCCGTCTTTCCAGAGCTTCTTTACATATACGCTGACGTCGTAGGGCTCGAGATAGTTATTAAGGGTTATCTCGTTCGCGCCGATCCTCGCCTCAAAGGTGAAGGAGGACTCGCCGGCAAGATCCGTCTCGGTGCCGCCGATGACGTAGCTTGAAAGAACGGTCTCGGTGTCGGGCAGGATCTCGATAACCGCATACTGCTGTCCGGCCACCGCGGGAACGGCCGCCGAGCTCTCGCCTACGGCAAGCTCCGTGTCGATTATCGCACCGTCGTAGAAGCCGGGGATCGCACCGCCGCTCGTCGGGATAACGATGATGCGGAAGGTTCCGACTATGGTATCGGAGAGCGGGGACTGCGCCTTCGTCACCCTGATAGTCGTCACGGGGGTGTTCGCAAAGGTATGGGTTACAGTAACGCCGTCCTCTATCGTGCCCGTCGCCGAGGTCTTGGAGGTATTTCCGTCGATGCTCCAAAGCTCAGAGCCGTCGGGTATGCCGGTCTCGGTTACGGTGAAGGTCGTGCCGGCTGGTATACCGACGAAGGTCTTGCTCTCGCCCTGTCTGAGGGTGAAGGTCTCGGTCACGTCGTGGCCTTCCAGATCATGACCTCCGACGTCGGAGAACACGACGGTAAATGTATATTCTCCGCTAAGGTCGGGGGCTCCCTCTCTCTTGACCTTCGTTACCGTCAGGCTTCCGACCTTGACCTCGTTCTCGTAGAGGAGCTTGAGGGAGGTATCTCTCGAAGTGCCGTCCGGGTTCTTGTAGGAGCGGAAAACGAAGGCGTTATCCGGCGCGGTCTCCGAGCCGTCAGTCTGGTATTTCGTACCATAGGAATTTTCATCCGCCTCGCGGAATATCTTCTCCGTTCTGCCGTCTGAGGGCTTGAGACCCTCGACCTCGCTGAGGGAGGTCACGCTGCCGTTCGTTACGGAGGAGCCGGTGTTGAATGAGGTTACGACAGAGCCGTCGTAGTCGAACATTGTCCACTTCGTCTTGAAGAGCTCGCCGTAGGTATCAACGGACTGGTCTACGGCAATGTAGCTTCCGCGGCGGAACTCGTTGTCAAATACCGCGTACTGCCCGCCCTTCATAGCTATCGGTCCGGAATAGACGACAGTCCCGTCGCCCGAGCCGCTGCCGCCTCCTGCTGTGACTTCGGTCAAAAGCCTGTATTCAGCTCCGGTCACGGGCTCGAGCTTGCCGGAAGCCGCGCTTCCGAAGTCCATTATCTCGCGCTGATATATGACCTGCCCGTTCTCTACTGGGTGGATCGCCACGGTGCCGTAATGGGTGGCGAGGTTCTTGATGCCGATATTGAAATCGGTATTCTTGAGGGTTGCGTAAGTTGTCGGGAAAAGGTGCTTGTTTACGTTTTCCGCGTCCACGCTCTCCTCGATGACGAGCTGGTTATCGTCCGGGAAGTTGAAATCGACCTTGAAGTTGGAGCTCCACATACCGCGCTCCATATAGTATATGACCATCGTGTGCTGGTCGGTATTCTTTCCGGAGAGCTTGAAGGTCGACGTCGTGCTGGGAATTGGGTCGCCCCAGCTCGATTTAACGCTGCTTACGGTTGCGACCTTATCGGCAAAGTTTATCTCGCCCGTTACGATCGCGTGGTCTCCGCCGACGTCGAGAACGAGGTTATCGTCGATGAACACCCAGAGGTCGTCGTCTCCGCTGAAGCGGAATATGATCGGGTGCTCCAGCCCGTCTGTGCCCTTGATTTTTCCGTTCTCGGTAAGGTGGAAGTTGAGCTCCATCTTAGCGCCGAAGCCGAAGTTGTAGGTGTTGCCGTCGTCGTCCGTAGCGCCGGAGTTGAACGGGAAGAAGCCGTACTCCGTAGAGATAGCGTCGCCGGAGGAGTGCTTGCCGCTGCTGTTAAGGTTCTTGTACTTTGCGCGCTCAGAGTTGTCGGTAACGGGGTCGAGATAATACTGCGAGCCGCTCCTCTTGAGCGTCAGCGTAGTCTCCGCGCTGTCAAAGTGCCAGTAGCTGACGTTGTCGATGGTCTTCCTTGTAAAGGGGAAGACTACGTTTGAATAGGTTTCGCCTATTACGGCGTTATATGAGTTATTCCCCGCAAGGAAGCCGGAATCGAAGTACGGAAGCACGGTGTCCGTGGCTCCCTTGACCTTCACGTCTCCTCCGTTCAGTCTGTGGTAGACGAGGCCGAGAGCTGCGGAGTCGAAGTTAGTCCCCTCTCCCTCAGCATTCAGCGTGGAGTTATTAACGGACATAAAGTAATTAAACTGGCTTATACCGTAAAGCGGGAAAACGTCTGTAATCGAAGAATAGACGAATCCCCAGTCTGAATAGTTCGGCTGGAACTGGCCGGTGTAGAGCGGAACTACGGATTCAGAATACAGGCTCCTGTATTTATTGCTCAAAGCGGTATCGAAGATGCGGAAGGCATACCACCTGCGGAAGGTATTGCTGTCATGCCCCGCCCTCGTATCGAGATTATAGCCGCTGAGCTCGTAGTCGGAGTAATAATCGTACAGCGAGGTCTTTATATAGTACGTATCCGCATCGCGTGTAAGGGTTCCGGTGGGAATGTCGACTATATCGGTGTTCCTGCCGGCTTCCGCGTTCCTGCGCTCGCCGTAGGTTCCCCAGTAGCCGCCGCGGTAGCCGCCATTAAAGTTTTCATCGTATATGATATAATCGTTCGCATCGGCGAAGAAGCACGTTCCTCCGTCAGCGGGTACGGTAAGGACAGTCGTGCTGCCGCCGCGCTTGTGGTTGCCCTCAAGGCTCGTAAGCTCCATTGAGGAAAAGACTATCTTCGCGGAGTAGCCCTCGGGCAGGTCTACCTTATATACGTCCGAAGAACCGACTCTCGTCATTTCGCCGCTCCTGTTTCCGTAAGCGCCGTTGGCGAAGTAATACACCTTGCCGACGTCGGGGTTCGGTATAAGGCACTTGTTGGTATCCGTCTGGTTATCTCGGTAATACTCCTCGGAGGTGCCGAGATCGTAGTGCATAACTCCGAGCTTTGAATAAGAGGCGTCGAAGTACACGGTCTTTGCGGGAGTCGGCGGCGCGGGAACGTAGTCCATCCAGTATTCGTCCCAGATGATATTGTTGTCGTCATGCCACTGGTTGTTGGTATAGGCGTTTATGTAATAGACCTGGCCGTTATTTCGCATAGCCTTGAAGGTAACGTCTGAGTATCCCCCAAAAGGAGTATCTAAGGTAACTGAGTAGATCTCCAAACCGCCGGCAGTATACTGTCCGGTGCTGCTCATGCCGTTGTTATTGCTCCAGCCATCGCTGTCGGAAGTTCCTATGCGGTAGTCGCAGACTATATTATCATAGTTTGCCTTCACCCAGCTCGAGGGAACCGCGAAATACAGTGTAAAGGCCGTTCCGGCAAAAGCGGAGACGGGAACAAGTGAAAAGAGCATTACAGCCGCTAATAGCCACGCGGCGACTCTCATCTTCAGTCCGGTTTTCTTTCCTGTATTGTTCATCACTGTAACCTCCCGGCGGTCAAAGGCCATAGATTCAAAATATGTTAAAGCGGGATAGCCCGCTCTCGATCTCAAGTTCATTTGCCTTCCGCGGGAGGGGGAAAGTCCCCCTCCCCTTTCGGCTTTTATGAAACGGCTGTTCCGTTCACGCTGATAAGCTCGCAGCGGATGACCGTTCTTCTTCCGCCGCTCAGGGTGCAGGTAAAAAGGGTAAGCGCGTAATCGCCGTTAACGAGCTTCCATGTCTCATCCGGCTTCACGGTCTCGCGCTTTACGACGCGGTAGGCGTATTCATTGCCCTCGGCGTCGGTAAAGGTCAGCCGGTTGCCTTTTGTAAGGCGGCCGATCTGGCCAAAGTGTGTTCGGTAGTTGTGGGCGCAAAGCACCAGATTATCGGTGTAAATCGACCCATAGTACAGGCAGGGAGCTATTTTCAGGTCTTCATAGCTCCAGTCGCTCAGCACGGGCACATCAAGCTTTATCGCGGGCATAGAGAGCTTTCCGATATACTCCTTGCCATCGACTGTTATCGTGGGCATTTTTGGGACGTAAACTCCAAGCTCGTTATCCGCGCGCTCCACGTGACGTTCCTTGATTTCCTCAAAGGTAGGCGCATTCTGAGCTGCTTCTCCTTCGCCGGTCAGCGCAGCGCTCCCGTCGAGCGCCGGAAGAAGCTCGTCAAGCTCGGAGAGGATAACGTCTCTCTCCTGACCGGCAAGCTCTTCCGTAAGCAGGTTATACCCGGTTAGACCCAAAGCGGCGACGACAAGGACTATACCCGCTATCAGCGCCGCCCTGGCAAGGGTGGATCGCTTCATTTCTGGGTCTTCTTTCTCGCCTTAAGTCCAATGAATATCAGCGCGCCGCCGACAAGGACAAGGACGGGGATAGGCCACCAGCTGAGACCGGTTGCGGGAAGATCTTCCCAATCGCCGGGGTCAAGCGGTGTGGGATCGTCCGGGATATCCTCCTCAGGGTTAGGCGTGGGTGTCGGTGCGGGAGGCTCCGGCGTGGGTGGCTCCGGCGTGGGTGGCTCCGGCGTGGGAGGATCCGGCGTGGGGGGATCGGGCGTAGGAGGCTCGGGATCGCTGTAATAGCCGTTTGCGTAGTCGACCTTGACGTCGGCCCCGGCGACAGCTCTGTCCGCCGTGCGGGTGGGATCGAGAGTTCCGTCAATCTTGGTCTCGTATCTCTCATCGCCGCCGGTCTGGACTATTTTGATCTGAGTTCCGTCGGGAAGCCCCTTGATCGTTATGTCCTGCTCATGGCCGAGGGTAAAGGTGGCGGTGATCTTATCGGTTCCTGATGATGAGCCCGAGAAATTGGAGCCGCCGGCGGCAGCAGCGGTAAATCTGATGGTTCCGCCATTCGGGAAGCGGGATCCGGTCACCTCGAAGCTGGTGGGAAGCTCCTTATCGGGATGCGAGAACTCGAGGGTGAAGTCGAAGGTATCCGTCCTCGGTGCCTCTCCGTATATCTCCTCGGTAACGGTCAGGTTATAGACCTTATCATCGGGAGTCGGCGTGGGAGGGGGAGGAGGAGGCGCAGGCATACTGTTTGTAAATGTCACGCGCTCAAACTTTGAGGTGCTGCCCTCGGTGGTTATGGACACGGCAACCTTAAGGTCGTCGGTCAAGTTGCCGGCATCGTCCTCATCTCTTACGACGCCCACGGTAACGGTGTACTCGACGGTGTCGTAGATTCCGCCGGCGCCCTCATTGGCTATCTGCTTTACATTGTAAGTATAGGTGCCCGGCTGGGTGAAGGTGATGCTTACTATGCTCTCTTCTCCGTCCGCGTACCCCTCGATGGTGTAGACGCCGTCCACCGTTCCTGCGGGCATGGGATTCGTGGCGTCGTTCTCAATATTCGCTTCGCCCGGTCTTATCTCCACCTTGCTCTCCACAGGGCCGGACACGACGACGCCGAAGGTCGCAGTGACGGACTGTGCTGCGAAAGCGGAGACCGGAAGCATAGCGATAATCAGGGCTAAAATCGGAATTGCTATCCAAAAACGCTTCATAAACTCAGATCCTTTCAGTATAAAAATTCGATGCTGATTATTTCTCGGACACAGCGACAAGTACCGCGGTTCTCGCCGTGCTCGTTCCATCCTGACATGTGGTTAAGGCCAGTATCCGGCCTTCCTGCGGTTCTGTGAACCATAAAGAGTGCTCTCTTGCATATCCGACCACGTCCGAATCCAGAGTCGGATCGAATATGATCTCCTCTCTTGCGTCGGGCTGGAGCACAGCAAAAACCGTAAGTGCGTATTCCACCTCGCCGACGTATAGAGTCCCGTCGGTGTGCGCCCTTGCGTACCCCTCGCTGAGGTATTTGTCAAGCGCTCCGAACATATATCCTCCCGCCATGTGGTGCCCGTAGATCACGGAATACCTGTCCGAAAAATCGCCCGAATTTCTCGCGTCAAGAAATATCGAGCCGGAGAGAGAATAATCGCCGTAAGGGTCGCGGTTAAGGTACTGCATATTATCCGCGCCCTGCATTATAGGATAATCGACGCCCGTATCGTCCATCGTTATCCAGGCCACATAGTCGGAGGTAAATTCCTTTTGAACGACTTCCTCCTGCTGTTCCGCGGCCTTTGCCTCCTCGCTGCCCGGGCGGTGCATGGCGACCCGCCCGGCTGAGGCGTTATAGTAAACGTAAGCTGAATCGTAGGTAAAATAGGCGCCTATCGCCATTGCCGCGATAAAGGCGAGCATAACGACCGCGTCCAATATTTTATTCAGCGCGGTCAAAAGCTTGTGCATTCTCGCTCACCTCTCGCGAAAATCCGATCAATCTTCGCCGTTCTTTCTGCGCTTGATCATAGCGGCTCCAAGCGCGCCGCCCGCAAGAAGAACTATGCCGGAGACCGTGCCGAGCATGACGCCTGTGGGAACGGTGCCTCCGCGGCTATTGGTGTAGGCGGCGGAGACGTTCTCGTTGTCAAAAGTTCCGGAAACGGCTCCTACAGGAGTCTGAGTGTAGCCCTCGCTGACCTCGCTGACCTCATAGGTCGCGCCCTTGGGAAGGCCGTTGATCTCGATCGACTGGCCGCTCTTGAGGTAGAAGTCTACGCCATTCTTGAGCTCGTCGGCAGTTACGCTCGCCGGGTTTGTCATGCCTGTATAGATAGTGGAGGCGGAGGCGGTGGGATTCTGATCTGCATTTGAAATGTCAACGGTGTAGGCCGCGGCGTAGGGATAGGTATAACCCTCGGGCAGAGCGGATTTTACGGTGAACTTGAAGTACTTGTTGACGTCGCCCTGATTGCCGGTTACGGTCTTGCTGGCGGAAAGGCTATAGGAAGTGAAGCTGTTCTCGAAGCCCTCGACCTTGTACACTCTGTCCTCCTCGGTATTATTTACCGCTCCGGACTCCTTGGTATTGAACACGAAGGAGAGGGTCTGAGTTCCCTCGCTGCCCTCGATGGTAACGTAGACGTCGAGGTAAATAACGGATTTGGCGTCGGGCGTAACTCCGGCGACCTTCGGGTCGGTCTGAGTGATGGTGTAGCGGTAAATGCCGGGCACGTTGAACTTGGTGCCGCTGAGGTCGACCTCGACCTGCTTGGTCTCGGCGTCGCTCTCGGTGAATGCGGCGGTGCCGATTGTCACAAGCTCGGTGTAGCCGTCTTTAAGCTCGGTATAGCCGGAGGTATCTCCCGTGTCGGAGATGCAGCTTCCGCCCGTGATCGTGTACTCAAACGTAACGTTCGGGTTCTTTGAGCCTGTGACGCTGAGCTTGCTGGTGAACTTTGCGACGTTGGGATTCGCCGTCTCACCTTCCGCAGCGGCTGTCATAGCCGTAAACGAAAAGGCAAGAACAAGCGCCAGTATCAAAGTGAGAATTTTCGCCATGGTTTTCATAATTTACACCTCAAAAATATGTTTTATTATCTCTCAGACTTTTTTCTGTGTGCGACAAAAGCTGTGCCGGACAGTCCTGAAACGAGGAGGATAACGCCGGGTATGGCTCCGAGGGTTAATCCAGTCGGGATCTCTCCGCCCCTGTGGTTATCAAAGTCAACGGTTTTGTCTGCCGTCATGCTCCCCTGGGTATCTCCCGTCGCGGTGGAGGCGTAGTCCTCCGCGACCTCCGCGACCTCGTAGGTCGTCCCGGCGGGCAGATCGTTTACCTTCAGGCTCTGACCGTGCTTCAGGTAGAAGGTAACGGTATCGCCGTTCTGAAGCTGAAGGGCCGTGATGACAGTCGGATTCGTCATATCCGAATATACCGTCGTTGAGGTCTTGGCGGGATTCGTCTCCTCGACGTCCACCGGGCAGTCGTAAGGCGCGGTAGTTCCGGCGGGAAGAGCGAGCTTTACGGTCACCTTGAAGTATTTATCCTTCGAGCTCTGGTTTCCGGACACCGTCTTCGAGACCGTGAGGTCGTAGGCGGAATAGGTAGCGGAGAAGCCGTCTACCTTTTTATCCTCGCTCAGGTCGTCGAATGTACCGGTGGAATCGGCTGTATGCAGAACGAGGTTGTAAACGTATGCTCCCTCGCTCCCGTTTGCCCAGACGTAAACGTCGCATATTATCTTCGTATCTCCGAGCGTAAGGCCTGCGACCTTTCGGTCGGCCTTCTCGGTTATGTAGTAGCGGTATACGCCGGGAACGAGAAATTCCGTTCCCGTAAAGTCGATCTCGACCTGCTTTGTGATCTTCTTTACTCCGCCCGCGGTCACGGGCGTATCAGTATCGCGGAACTCTGCCGTTCCTACGGTGAACGGCTCAGTCGCTCCGTCCTTCGTCGCCGTATACGCGGTCTTTCTGTCGACCCCGTCGCGCTCAGGCTCGGAAATGCAGCCGTCCGTTGTGATCTCGTATTCAAGCGTGACGTTCGGCGCCTTATCTCCGCTCGTGAGAACGATAACGGAGTCAAACTTTCCCTTCGCCTCCGATGAATCGGCGGCGGCGGCGGGGAGAGCAAGGATAAGCGCGAGAACGATCACGGCTGAAATAAGCTTTGCGATTCTTCTCATAATTCGCACCTCGGTGTCAGTAATGATTTGCAGGCTGCTTATTATTCCTCTTCAGCCTCATCCTCGTTCTTCTTCTTGCGGCTCATAACGAGGAAGCCAATGACGCCCGCACCGAGGAGAACGGCGCCGGGGATAACGGTCAGAAGAACGCCGGTCGGGACATATCCGTCCTTGGTGTTAACGAAAGCTGCGGTGGCGGCAGCGCCGACAATCATACCTCTCACGGTATTATCGGTCTGATTGCTGGTATATCCATCAGGATTCTCAATGACGGTATACTCCGCTCCGTAAGGAAGTCCGGCGATCGTGACGCTCTGGCCGTGCTGTAGATAGAACGTGACTCCTGCGGTGAGATCAGTTTTTGAAAGCGGGCCTTCGGGGTTGCGGGAATCGGAATCCGTGGCAGGAAGGGTCACCGTGTAGGTGCTGTCGTCCGGAAGGGCGGTAGTAACGGAAACGGTGATCGCAAAGTACTTCTCGCGGGAAGCGAAGATGCCTTCTACGTTCTTTGAAATAGTCAGGCTGTTGGTTCCGAGAGTGTTCTCGAAAGCTATAGTCTTGTTCTCGGGAAAGACGGAAACAGCCAAGCCGGTGCCGTTGTCATATACCCAAACGTCGATATTTCTCTCGGTATCTGTGTCGAGCGTCATTCCGGCAAGAGCGGTCGCAGTCTGGGTTACGGTGTAGCGGTAAACGCCGGGCTGATTAAAGGTAACTCCGCTGAAGTCGACCGTGACGGTCTTGGTGGTCTCCGCATCTCCGGCGGTGAAGGTGACCTTGCCGTCTGTGAGAGCGGTATCGCCGATCTTAAGGACTACGCTATCAGGAGTGGGGCCGGCAATCGTAGAGACGCCCTCAGAGGTCTCGCCGCTTCCGGCAGCTATGGCATAGGTCACTTCCCATGCGGGAACGGGAGCGCCGTTATTATCGAGGGTCGTCGTAAATGTCGTCGTACCGCCGCTTACCGCTGTGTACGTAAACGCAGCTGCGGGCATCGTGACTATCGCGATGAGCATAACAAGCGCGAGGGTAGTTGCGAAAAATTTATAAGTCTTTTTCATTTTTTTGCACCCCTTTCTTATTAAAATCCTCTGCGCCTCAGCGAGAGGACAATGCTTCCTTCAACATTCTTTTCGGGTATCGCCCCGAAGGTGCGGGAATCGGTCACGTTATCTCTTAAATCGTTGAGTACAAAGAGCTCGCCCTCCTGCACTGTGTAGGGGAACGTGATCCCGCCCTCAGCCGGTCTCGTCAGATAATAGATCGTCTCGATCTGAGAGTATCCGTTTACGGTAAATCTTCCGTCATTGTCGATATAGACCTCGTCGCCCGCCATGGCGACAACTCTGCCGAAGTGCCGCGTACCGTTCACCGTGTAGGCGACGACGTCGCCGTATACGCTGTCCTTCAGTCGAAGGGTAATGACGAGGTCGCCGTCCCTCACCGAGGGGTACATATCGTTCGAGTGGTTGACAAACACCCCGATAACGAAGGTGAGGAGAACGTAGGCTGTCAGAGTGAGAGCAGCTAACTTTACAAGGAATCGCACGAGCGACGCGATAAGCTTCTGCTTTTTGGTTTTTTTCTTCTTTTTCGGTTTTTCCGGGGAAATATCCTCAGGCTTATCTTCTTGCTTTTCCTCAGGCATATCTTCAGGAGGCGGAGTCTGTTCCCCTTCAGGCTCTGCCCCGGCGTCCGGCTTGATGGTTTCCTCCGGCGGTGAAGTATTTATTTCATCCATAAGCGTCCCCCATTCATTTATCGGGCGAGCCGGATTTTATGGCTCCGTCGATCATCAGGATAAGCTCAAGCACACTGCGAAACGGCTCCTCAGCGCGAGCCTCCACCCAAGTCGCCGAGCCCTGCCAGCTTGCGTGCTGGCGGAACATAAGGCGGATAACGAAGGTGGCGAGCTTTCCGGTCTCGCTCGAAAGCTCAGGCATACCGCCGGGCCGGACGTCCGGTCTTGTTACAAAGCCGCGCTTTGCTTCGAAGGACTGCGGAAACTTTGCCTCGTCAAACAGGTTTTCCGCGGCGATCAGGAATTGAGAAAGGCTATTAAAGCTCTGTCCGCCTCCGGGCAGCGCGGGATGATAGAATCGCCCGACAAGCACACCGTCGATATAGGAATCGACGCATAAGCGCATAGTTCTATACTGCTCGCCTCTGGGTCTGAATTCCTGCATCAGCCTTCCCCTCCTTTCTTTAGCGTAATTTTATCAAAAGCCTTGTTACTTGAAGCGTTACTTTAAAAAAGAATTGAATTATATCTGATAAAGCCGATATATCAGAAAAATATCGGTTCAAGCGGCATAACGTCGCTTCTTATCTCGACCTGGCAGCGGGGGTTATCGTGGTTGAATCTGTTGATAACACGCCTGCAGACCATAGCTGAGTTCTCGTAGTTTGCCTGAACGAGCAGAATTATAAACTGCGAGCCGGAGCAGGAGGCGGCGACGTCGCCGATACGGAGTGTGGAGTGGATGCTCTCTCTCAGATCCTCCATAGCCCGGCGCACGATCCTGTCCGATACGGTTTTCCCGTCCTTCCCCGTAACCGAGAGTACGCCGACGTGGATAGCGTCGCCGCGTCGGTCCGCGCTTCGCGCCTCGGCGCGGTAGAAAAGCTTGAACATCGAGTAATCGCAGATCATCGGTCCCTTTGCGGGCGACATCTCGCGAAGCTCGTCTTTTATCATATCAAGGGTGAGATAATTCTCCCCAAGCCTTCTGACGGCGGCGGTGTATATCTCCTTCGTCTCGTCCTCCGGCTCGACGCCGAGGTCGTTTATCAGTCTGTCGCGGAAGGCGCGGTAAGCGTTCTCAGCCTCGTCGTAGTCCCCGTTCTGCATATAGGCCTGCATAAGATGGCGGCAGAAGCTGTCGCTGTACGGGTCGGAGGCAAAGGCCTTGAGCGAGATCGATATGATCTCGTCGACGCTCCCCTTTTCCGAAAGGAGCCCGACCGCTTCCTCGGCAGCCTCGACGAAGAGATTTTTATAGTAAGCTGTGAGCGAGCTCACCCATGGCTCGCCCGAGAAGCGGTAAAGGAAATCGCCGCTCATAATGGAGATCGCCCTCATGAGAAGGTCGAGGCGATCCTCCCCATCGTAAGAAAAGGCGGACTGAACGAGGCTTTCAAATTCCTCTGCGTCGACCGTCGTATGTATCTTGGGGTTCCACCTTAAGGCTCCGCCGCGGCTTAGGATAAGATCGCCGGGAATCTCGGCGGACAGAGGCTCGAGCATCCTTCTCGCGCGAAGCAGGGTGGCTCTGACGGCGCCGGTGGGATTCAGGTTTTTCTCGCCGCCGCCGAGGGACTGGATGATCTCCTCCTGCGGCACCCATCTGTGCCTGTGTGAAAGGAGATGCGCGACCATAAGCCACGTTTTATACGAACGGCTGCCGCTCATACTGACCGACGCGGAGCCGCAGCTCAGAGTGATCTCGCCCAGCATCTTTACTGATAGCTCTTTTTCTGCCAACGCTTTTTCTCCTTTCCCAGAAAAAAATATGGTAAAAACCGAAAAATGGGCGCAATAATACACACTAATACATTTTTAGTTTATTTTATCATAAGTCTTCGGATAATTCAATAGCAAGTATGTTGAAAACGCAAAAACTCCGCCCTGTTTATGGGCGGAGTTTTATGCTCAGTTATTCAGTTTTCCCTCGGCCGCAAGCTCTCTAAAGGGCTTTACGCGCGGAATAAGGAGAAGGATCAGAGTTCCCAGGCCGTAGCAGGCGACAATCTCGCCGAGGGCGACGAGCCCCGCGTTTACGGCGAAAGCGCCGGGAAAAGCGGAATTGAAGCCGCCGGCCTCATACCACCCGATAAGAGCCCCGATTATTAGCCCGTTGAACACGACAGGCGGGAGCGGCGCAAGCCACTTTGAGCGAACTTTCGCTGTGCATAGCCCCGCTAAAAGCGTGGCAAGCGAGCCGAAGATTAGATCAGGGATGCCCATCGGGCTCAGGATATTCGTCAGTATACAGCCGACGAACAGACCCAACGTCGTCTCCGGGAAGAAAAACGGCAGCACGGTCAGCGCTTCGGAAAAGCGGCATTGGAATCCGCCGTAGGTTATCCCGAAAATGTTGCCGAAGTAGCTGAGTACGGTGTACATGGCCGCGGCCACAGCGGCAAGAACGATCCTGCGGGTTTTGATACTTTTCACTTTTTTTGCCTCCATTTTTTGTTTAGAGAACGTCAGGCGAAATCCGCCTGCCGAACGAACGCGCCGGATCCGGCGCGCTTGGACAGGGTGTGGAAACCTGTCGGAGGCATATTAGCATAAGGGCGTGAGGTTGTCAAGATGAGGGCGGGAAAGGGCGGACACCTCATCCGTCTCGGCTTACGCCGAGCCACCTCCCCCCCAGGGGAAGGCTTTTAAATGAGTCCGCCAAAGGCGGACAACAATTCAGAAGGCTTCCCCTTTGGGGAAGCTGTCAGCGAAGCTGACTGATGAGGTTTTATTCCCCGCAGAATACCTCTATTGCCTTTGCGAACATCGCTGAGGATATCAGAAGGTCGGAGACGGGCATATTCTCATCCGGCTCGTGCATACGGGGATTCCTTCCGGGGAAGGTGCAGCCGAAGGCCACGCCGCCCTCGATATCGTGGACGTAGGTGCCGCCGCCTATCGCCATTGCTCTACCCTCAAGCCCCGTGTAGGACTCGTATATTTTCAAAAGCTCGGTTACGAATTTTGAATCCTCAGGCACACAATGTGGCTCGGAGAGGCTCAGTATCTCGATATCGGCCTTGCCTGCGAGCTTCTCGCGAAGCGCCGCGGCGATAGCATTGCCGTCGCCGCAGACGGGTATGCGCATATCGACAACGGCCTCAAGGCCAGTATCAAAAGCGTACTTTATAATTCCGAGGTTAACGGTGAGCTTGCCGGACTCCTCGTCCTCGCAGACGCCGCCGAATTCACGGCCGTTATAGTCGCCGAACGGTATAGCCTCGGCAAGGGCGACGAGAGCGTTATTCCCCGCGGAGGGAGCGAGGTCAAGCTTAGAAACAAGCTTCAAAAGAGCGCAGACCGCGTTTTTGCCGTTCTCAGGCAGGCTCGCGTGGGCGGCGACGCCTTCGGCCGTGATGTGGACGTTTCCATGCTTGCACACATTTGCGGTAAACTTAACTCCGTCTATATTCTGCTCGCCGATCGCTTTCTCAACACCCTCAAGGCTTGAGCCGACAACGCCGCAAGACGCCGTGCCGGGAACGGCGTTCGCGACTGTGCCACCAGAAAGACGCTTGACGTAAACGCCGCTTGGAGCTTCTCCACCGGACGCATAGACGCGAACGGCAGCTCTTCCCTTTTCGATGTTAACGAGGGGAAAATCTCCGTCGGGGGTGAACACCATGGGCGGCATCTTGTAATTTTTCATATACCATTCGATATCGTCGGACCCTGTCTCCTCGCAGCTTCCCAAAAGAAGCTGTACCTTTTTATTAAGCTTGACGCCGAGCTCCTTTACGGCTCTAAGCGAATACAAAGAAGCGACAGCCGGGCCCTTATCGTCCGAGACGCCGCGACCGAATAGCATATCTCCCTCGCGGACAGGCTCATAAGGCTTGCACTTCGTCCAACCTTCTCCCGCGGGAACAACATCAAGATGAGCGAGTATAGCAAGCTCGGGCTCTCCCTCTCCGAGCTCAATTCGAAGAACTCTATCGCCGCAGATCTCGGCGGAAAAGCCGTAAGACTTCGCAAGCTCAAGGGCGGTCTCAAGGGCTTTTTTCGGCCCAATGCCATACGGAGCGCCGTCTTGTGCTTCGGTTCTCTCTGAATTAACGCGGCAGAGAGTAAAAATATCATTTACGAGCTCGTCTTCATGAAGATCAAGAAATTCAAGATAATTATCGATCATAAATATCGTACCTCCTTTTATGGCGAGATTATACACCTCTAACCTGCGTTAGTCAACTAAAGAAAACCCCCTCCGGCGAACCGGAGGGGGTTTATTAAGTTAGTTCAACATCAACTGAAGTGAATTACTCAGCAACAGCAGTGATGAAGATCACGATGGTCTTATTGGTTCCATCGGTCTTGACGGTCTCGTCGTTGGTGGTAGCGAAGACCATGACGGTCTGCTTCTCAGCAACAGCGGTGAGGCCCTTGCCGGTGAGGTCGATGACCTTGACGTTCTCCGGATACTGGAAGAGGGTGTCGTCGGAAGCTACGAAGTAGCCGGCGTCAACGCTCTTTACAGTGTACGGGGTGCCAGTCCAGAGGGTAGCGGACTCGACAACGCCGTCATCATTGGCGGTAACATCCTTGTAGAACTTCTTCTCGGTGAAGGTGTCAACAGCCTTGGCATTGTAGGTAACTTCCTTGCCATCGACTATGGCCTTAACCTGGAAGCCCTTCGCGGTCTGATCGCCGATCTCAACGATGTAAGCAGGAACGTGGATGGTGTCAGCAACGGACTCGGTAGCAGCGCCCCAAACGTAAACGCCAACAATCTTGCTGTCCTTCTCAACTACTGCATACTTGGTCTTGGTAGCATCGAAAGCCGGGAAGTTCTTATAGCCTGTCTTGGACTCGGCGGTGTAGCCGGTGACCTTATCGTCCTTGTCCTTCTTCTCGGTAACGATGTAGAGCTCGGTAGCGGAGTTGAGGGTCATGCCGTCGAACTTAACGTTAGCCTTGGTGTAAGCAGAACCGAGGGTGGTAAGAGCATCGTCAGCAGTAATGACAGCCTTATCGCCGTCCATATAGTACTTGATGAACTCAGGAGCGGAGAGAACAACAGACTTCTTTCCATTGCTGTTATCCTTGATCTCGCCGGTGGCAGGATCAACGCCGGAGACAGCCTGGGTCTTGCCAGCAAAGAAAGTCTTATTGGTTAGCTTCTCAGACTTGGCGTCGAGCTTAAGGTTGATAACCTTGTTCTCGCCGGCAGGAGTGATTACCTGGACAACGACAACAGCAGGAACAGCCTCGGAGCCCTTGGAAACGTTGCCGATGAGGTCGGTGGAGTCAGCGCCGGCAGCAGCGCCCTTCTGTACCTGGTAGGCAACAGCGAAGCCATAGAGGTAATCAGGCTCGGTAGCGGCCTCGGTGACCTTCTGGATAGCAAGAATGGTGCCTACGGGGCTGAGGTAGAGAGCAAAGTCATTCGCGAAGTCCTTGTTCATACCATCGGTGCCCTTGATGCCCTTGATGCCAAGAGCGTCGGTGTAGTTCTTATCCTGGGAATACTTGGTGCCGCCGATAGTGACATTGGACTCGTCCTTGGCATAGGCACCGGCCTTGCCGGTAACGTCAGCCTCGGTAACGACCTTAGCGTCAGCCTCAACGAACTTGCCGAGGGTTACGGAGAAGGGAACAACGAGCTTGGCGTCCTTCGCAGCGCCCTCGATCTTGAGGCCGGCGAGGGCAGCGCCCTTGGTGGTCTTGATGGTGCCGTCGGTGTTCATCTCGGTAACGACAGCGAACTGATAGTTGTACTCGACAACGTGGTCGATGGTCTTGTTATCGTTCTTAAGATAGAACTCGATAACGGTGCCGGCCTCAACAGCGGTGGCGGCGGCACCAACGATCTCAGCCTTGTTGTCCTTGTTGTAGGCCTCGATTATAGCCTTCTGCGTGGTGGCAGCAGCGGCCTCGTAGGTGTAGAAGGGCTTCTCGGGATAAGCAGCGGAAATAACCTTGTTACCGTCCTTCGCATTGGTCTTAACAACAACACTGCGGCCATAAGCATCAGTATCAGTGTCCTTGGAACCAAGCTTATACTGAATCTTTCCGGCAGGAGCAAGCTTGATAGCCTCATAAACAAGCTCCATTGCCTCAGCACGGGTAAGAGCGTTGTCAAGATCAACAGAAGAGTCAAGACCGTCGCCAAGGCCGATCGTTGCGGCATCGAGGGATACCTTGGTCTTCCAGTTGGAACCTGTGTAGCTGTTGACAACATATTCGAGAAGTTCACCGGTCTGCATGTCAAGCCTGTTCTTTTTCTCAAGGCCATAGCCGAGAGAATTGAGAAGGATCTTGAGGAACTGATAACCGGTAAGATCGCCACCGGGGTTGAACTTGCCGCCGCCGACGCCGTTGAGAATTGCAACGTCATCGCTGGAAGCCCAAGCAATGTACTTGGAAGCCCAGGAGTTTGCCTTAACATCAGAGAAGCTGGAGGCAGGAGAAAGCTTTTCAGCTATCTTCTCGCCGTTCTTGATGTAGGCAGCGATCTTTGCAGCCTGAGCGCGGGTGAGGGTGCCGTCGAGCTTAAGCTCGGTCTTGGACACACCGTTGATGATGCCAAGTCCGAGGTTTACGTCGATAGCCTCAGCATAGGGAGAGGCTTTGGCTGCGGCTCCATCCTTATAGTTGGCGAAGTTATCTACAGGCTGAGCGACATCAGCGGAAGCCGCGACAGCGAGAGTGCCAACTACCATGACGAGAGCCAGAACCAGGCACAGGGTCTTTTTCAGGGTCTTCATGTAGTGTTTCCTCCTTATAAAAATAAATTACTACACTTGGTTATATGTAAACGCCTCTCGGCGCGTACACCGAAGATTTTGCCCGCCTCCCCCTGTTATTAAGGAGGAGTACGGCGGAGATCACGATGCCGGATCGGGCGGCTCCGATATCAGCTCCGCCGTACACATACATAATGAAGACTCTCAAGCCCCGGCGGACGATCCGCCAAGCCATAATGAAAATCTCACTTGTGTACATGGAAAACGCGAAGCAAGGGACTGTCATCCCCTGTTATCGGCATTTTAGCATAGCGGTACGGCCGTTGTCAATGGGTTTTGCAAAAAAAGTTACATTTTTGTTACCGATTTTTTACACGACCATAACCATACGACCATTTTACTACTTATTCACCAATTTGCAAGCCTTTTTTTTATGAAAATTCAGAAAGATTTTGGTCTTTCGGGCATATATCGGTCAATCTGCCGAAATCTGTATAAAAATCGCCCCTCCGCGCCCCCGCAATCGGCAACTTTACTCTTGCCAACTCCCGCGATTTGGATTATATTATTTAAATGTGTGAGAAAGAACCACCTCATCAGTCACTTCGTGACGGCTTCCCCCAAGGGGAAGCCTTCTAAATCGCTTCACGCCTTCGGCGGACTCATCTAAAAGCCTTCCCCACAGGGGAAGGGGGACCGCGCTTGCGCGGTGGATGAGGTTACATTTAATGTACATTACTCTTTTGGAGATGATAATATGAGAGAGAAGCTTCAGAAAATACGCGAGGAGGCGCTTTTGGCTCTTGCCGGTGCGAAGGGAGCGGCCGAGCTCGAGGAGCTGAGGGTCAAGTACCTCGGCAAAAAGGGCGAGCTCACGGCGATATTAAAGCAGATGGGCGGACTTTCCGCAGAGGAGAGGCCGAAGATGGGCGCTCTCGCAAACGAGGTGCGCTCGGCTATCGAGGAGAGCCTTGCTGAGGCGAAGGAGGCCGCCCAGCGGCTCGCTCTCGAGGCAAAGCTCGAGGCAGAGGCTCTTGACGTGACGATACCCGGCGAGAAGCCGGAGCTCGGGCACAAGCACCCGATGTATATCGCCCTCGACGAGATGAAGGATATCTTTATCGGCATGGGCTTTGAGGTCCTCGAAGGGCCGGAGATCGAGGAGAGCGTATATAACTTCGACAGGCTGAACACCGACGAGGGGCACCCCGCCCGTGACTGGGGCGATACCTTCTATTTCACCGAGGACTCCACCCTGCTCCTCCGCACGCAGACGAGCGGAATGCAGGTGCACGCCATGGAGACGCACGAGCTGCCGATCCGCATCGTCGCCCCCGGCCGCGTTTTCAGAAAGGACGAGGTCGACGCGACGCACAGCCCGATGTTCCACCAGATCGAGGGCCTCGTTATCGACAAGGGCGTTACGATGGCCGACCTCAAGGGCACGCTGAACACCGTTATCGAGGGGCTTTACGGCAAGGGCACGAAGACCCGCTTCCGCCCCCACCACTTCCCGTTCACCGAGCCCTCCTGCGAGGTCGACGTTCAGTGCCACGAGTGCGGCGGCGTCGGCTGCCGCGTCTGCAAGGGCGAGGGCTGGATCGAGCTTTTGGGCGCCGGAATGGTGCACCCGAAGGTGCTGAAGATGAGCGGCATCGACCCCGAGGTCTACTCCGGCTGGGCCTTCGGCTTCGGCCTTGAGAGGCTTGCGATGCGCCGCTTCAACATCAGCGATATGCGCCTTATTTTCGAGAACGACGTTCGTTTCCTCAAGCAGTTTTAAGGAGGTGGAGAGATGATACTTTCAAGAGAATGGCTCGGTGAGTTCACCGACGTCGGACACATTACCGATAAGGAATTTGCGGAGGCGATGACCCTCTCCGGCTCCAAGGTAGAAACCTTTTCCTCAATGAAAGACGAGATCAAAAACGTGGTCGTCGGCCGCGTTGAGGCTATAGAGCGCCACCCCGACTCCGATCACCTCTGGGTCTGCCAGATAAACACCGGCGACGAGACCGTTCAGATCGTGACCGGCGCGCAGAACGTACACGCGGGCGATCTCGTACCCGTTGCCAAGCACAAGAGCCTTCTGCCCGGCGGCAAGAAGATCGAGAAGGGCAAGCTGCGCGGAGTCGAAAGCCTCGGTATGCTCTGCTCCCTCGGCGAGCTCGGCCTCGATACCCACGATTTTCCCGACGCGATCGAGAACGGGATCTGGATCATCACCGAGGAGGACGCGAAGGTCGGAATGGATATCCGCGAGCTTATCGGCGCCTTCGATACCCAGGTCGAATTTGAGATAACCCCCAACAGACCCGACTGCCTCTCCGTTATCGGCCTTGCCCGCGAGGCCGCCGCCACCTTCGGCACGGAGCTCAAGCTGCACACCCCCGTCGTAAATGGGTCGGGCGGCAAAGCCTCCGACTATGTCAGCGTTACGATAGAAAATCCCGAGCTCTGCCCCAGGTACACCGCGAGAGTTGTCAAAAACGTAAAGATCGGCCCCAGCCCCCGCTGGATGCGCCGCCGCCTCCGCGCAAGCGGCGTAAGGCCGATATCGAATATAGTTGACATAACTAACTACGTTATGCTTGAGTACGGTCAGCCGATGCACGCCTTCGACTTCTCCTGCGTTGAGGGCGGAAAGATAGTCGTCCGCACCGCCCGCGAGGGCGAGAGCATCACGACGCTCGACGGTAAGCCCCACGCCCTTTCGACCTCGATGCTCTGCATCTGCGACGAGAATAAGCCCGTCTGCGTAGCCGGAGTTATGGGCGGAGCGAACAGCGAGATAATCGGAGACACCGGAGTCGTCCTCTTCGAGGCGGCGAACTTCTCCGGCCCCTCAGTCCGCCGCACCTCGAACGCTCTCGGCACCCGCACCGACTCCTCCGGCCGCTTTGAGAAGGGGCTCGACGTTATGAACACGATGGCCGCCGTTAACCGCGCCTGCGAGCTCGTTGAGCTTCTCGGCTGCGGCGAGGTCGTCGACGGGGTCGTCGACGTCTTCCCCGCTCCCCCCGCCCAGACCGTAGTCAAGCTCGAGCCCGAGAAGATAAACGGGCTTCTCGGCACCGACGTTTCCGAGAGCGAGATGCGCCGCATTCTTGAGAAGCTTGATTTCGAGCTTTCTGGCGACGATATACTCGTCCCCTCCTTCCGCGGCGACGTTGAGCATTACTCCGACATAGCCGAGGAGGTCGCCCGTTTCTACGGATACAACAATATCCCGATCACGCTCCAGGGCGGCGCCGCCTCAGTCGGCGGGTACAGCCCCGCCCAGCTCTCCGAGAGAGCGCTCGGAGCCGTCTGCCGCGCGAACGGCTATTCGGAGATAATAACCTACTCCTTCGTTTCCCCTTCCAGCCTTGATAAGATCGGCATTCCCGCCGAGAGCCCGCTGCGCGATTTCTACAGGATTCTGAATCCCCTCGGCGAGGATACCTCAGTTATGCGTACCTCCGCCCTGCCGAGCATGCTCGACATTCTCGGCCGCAACCGCGCAAACAGAAACGACGTCGCGAGGCTCTACGAGATCGCAAAAATCTACTTAAAGCCCGTGGACGATTCCAACGGACGCTACGCCCGCGAGCCGAAGATACTCTCACTCGGAGCTTACGGCGGAGGCATGGATTTCTACAAGCTGAAGGGCGCCGTTGAGTCCATTCTCGAGGCTATGCGCATCGAGGGTGCGGAGTATGCCGCAGTCAGAGATAACCCCTCCTACCACCCCGGCCGCTGCGCCTCCGTCAGCGTGAACGGAAAGACGCTCGGCGTTTTCGGTCAGGTGCATCCCTCCGTTCAGAAAAATTACGGCTCCGACCTTGAGCTCTACGCTGCCGAGCTCAGCCTTGACGCCCTCATTGAAAATCAGGGCGCCGAGCCGACCTACAAGGCTCTTCCCCGCTTCCCCGCCGTCACCCGCGATATCGCCGTAGTCGCCGACAGGGATATCACCGTGGGCGAGATCGAGAAGACGATCCTCGCTGCCGGCGGCGAGCTTCTGCGCGACGTCCGTCTCTTTGATGTTTACGAGGGACCTGGCATACTGCCCGGCAAGCGCTCCACCGCATATTCAATGACGCTGAGAAGCGACGAGGGCACCCTCACCGACGACCACGCCGACGAGGTTATGGCGAACGTGCTCACGGCTCTGAGAGAAAAGCTCGGCGCCGAGAGAAGATAATCTATATATTATAATGTATAATTATGGCGGGGCTCTGCCCCGCCATAAAGCATATGAGGTGTTTTTATGAGCAATACCTTCACCGTCTCGTCCGTCACTCTGCCCGTTCGCCCGAGAGACGCGCACAAGGGTGATTTCGGGCGGGTGCTGATAATCGCAGGCAGCGTTCCTTACACGGGCGCGCCTTCTTTCGCCGCTAAGGGTGCGGTTAGAGCCGGAGCCGGTCTCGTCTTCCTGGGCGTGCCCCGCGATATCCACGCCATCGAGGCTGTAAAGAATGACGAGGCTATGGTCTTCCCCCTTCCGTCCGACTCCGAGGGGCGGCTTTCAAAAGACGCTCTGCCCAAAATCTTAGACAAACTTAAAAACTCTGACATTTGTCTAATTGGTCCGGGGCTCGGGCTGAGCGAGGATACGTTTAATATAGTATATTCGGTCATCGAGAACGCCTCCTGCCCCCTCGTTATAGACGCGGACGGCATAACCGCAGTCGCGCGGAATATAGTTATATTGGAAAGGGCGAAAAGCGATATCGTTCTCACCCCGCACGAGGGGGAATTTCTGCGGCTCGGCGGCAGCCTTGAGGGCGGCAGAGTCGAGGCGGCGAGGCGCTTTGCGCAAAAGCACGGCGCAATTCTCGTTCTGAAGGGGCGCGGGACGGTTACGGCTTTCCCGGACGGGGACTGCTTTTTGAACACCACGGGGAATCCCGGGATGGCGAAGGGCGGCTCGGGCGACGCGCTCGCCGGGATGATCGCCGGGCTCGTGCCTCAGCTTCGCGACCTGAAGTCGGCAGTACCCGCCGCCGTTTACCTTCACGGTAAGGCGGGCGATCTTGCCGCAGAGACCTTGGGCGAATACGCTATGACCCCTTCCGATATTTTGGGGTATCTGCCCTTTGCCATGAGGTGATCTTTTGAAAAAGCGCGCTTCCCTGCTTCTTTGCCTTTTGCTTCTCCTATCCTCCTGCTCGCGCGGGCCGGATGCCGGAGAGCTTGAGTCCCGCCTCCGCTCGGACTTTGCCTCGGCGCCATCAATAAAGCTGACTGCATCCGTCCGCGCAGACTACGGGGAGAGGGTGTACGATTTCGACCTCTGCTACGAGAGGACGGACGGCGGCGCGACCGTCACCATTCTCTCCCCCGAGAGCGTTGCGGGCATTTCGGCGCGGGTCGGAGAGGACGGGCTTACGCTTGAGTACGAAGGGGCTGAGGTTTACACCGGGGCGCTTACCGACGACGGACTCTCTCCCGCAGCCGCCCTTCCTCTCGCCGTTGACGCCTGGGGCGGCGGGCTTCTACTATCGGCGCGGATCGAGAGCGGGCTTTTAGTCTGCGAGCACTTTATATCCGAATCCGTCACCCTCGTATCGAGCTTCGACTCAGAGTCTCTTGTGCCCGTGTCGGCGGAGCTTATAAGCGGCGGGTACCGGACGCTCTTAATGGAATTCGGCGACGTCGTAATGTAGGCGTCTTATTCAAAATATCCAATCAGTTCTTGTTAATGCGGGGCTATATTCGATTATATTCACAAATTATGAATAATTATGAAATTATTCCTTGACATTCGTTCGCTTCGGGCATAGAATTGGCTCAGCAAACGAACCTGGAGGAATAATAAAATGGATAAAGCGAATATTAAGAAAATCGTCCTCGCCTATTCGGGCGGGCTTGACACTTCGATAATCATCCCCTGGCTTAAGGAGAATTACAACGATCCCGAGATCATCGCCGTATCCGGCAACGTCGGTCAGGCGGACGAGCTCGAGGGGCTTGAGGAGAAGGCTTTAAAGACCGGCGCCTCGAAGCTCTACGTTCTCGACCTCACCGAGGAATACGTGGATAACTACGTTATCCCCACGATGAAGGCCGGCGCAATGTACGAGGAATACCTGCTCGGCACGAGTACGGCGCGCCCCTGCATCGCGAAGGGTCTCGTCGAGATAGCTCTCAAAGAGGGCGCGGACGCCATCTGCCACGGCTGCACCGGAAAGGGCAACGATCAGGTGCGTTTTGAGCTTGCGATAAAGCATTTCGCCCCCGATATGCCCATCATCGCCCCCTGGCGTGAATGGAGCATAAAGAGCCGCGAGGAAGAGATCGACTACGCCGAGGCGCATAACGTGCCCCTCAAGATAAACCGCGAGACGAACTATTCAAAGGATAAGAACCTCTGGCATCTCTCCCACGAGGGCCTCGACCTTGAGGACACGGGAAACGAGCCCATGTACGAAAAGGAAGGCTTTCTTGAGATGGGCGTCTCCCCGATAATGGCTCCCGACGCTCCTACATACATCACCCTCGACTTCGAGCAGGGCGTTCCCGTTGCTCTTGACGGCGAAGCTATGAGCGCGAAGGAGATCATCCTTAAGCTGAATGAGGTCGGCGGCAAAAACGGCATCGGTATTCTCGACATCGTTGAAAACAGGCTCGTCGGAATGAAGTGCCGCGGAGTTTACGAGACTCCGGGCGGCGCGATACTCTATAAGGCGCATTCCGTTCTCGAGACCCTCACCCTCGATAAGGACACCATGCACGAGAAGGCCAAGCTCGCGATAACCTTCGGCGAGCTCGTTTACAACGGCAAGTGGTTCTCTCCCCTGCGCGAGGCTCTCTCCGCCTTTGTGGACAAGACCCAGGAGCACGTTACCGGCACGGTGCGGCTCAAGCTCTACAAGGGCAATATGATAAACGCCGGCGTTTGGAGCCCCTATTCCCTCTACTCCGAGGATATAGCCACCTTCGGCGAGTCCGACTACGATCAGAAGGACGCTCAGGGCTTCATAAACCTCTACGGACTTTCCACCAAGGTTCAGGCTATGGTAAACGCTAAGCTTTCCTGATACTGACCCGTTGACTTTATAAGCAGTTTTTTGTATAATCAACGTGTAAAAACCGTTTTGCGGGCGCACGTGAAAATGCCTTTGTCGGATATACGGCCGAGGCGGCTTCACGGGCGCCTTTATAATTATAGGGGGATGGAAGATGAAAGTTGTTCTCAAGAACCTTACGAAGCGATTTCCGAACAGAAATAAAAAACTGCCTGACGTTATCGCCGTCAACGATTTTGACTTTGAAATACCGGACGGGAAGCTTATCGGCCTTCTCGGCCCCTCCGGCTGCGGAAAGAGCACGACGCTCAACCTGATTTCCGGCCTTGAAAAGCCTACCTCCGGCAGAGTGTTCTTCGGGGATACGGACGTTACGGAGCTGCCGCCGGAAAACAGGGGCGTCGGCCTCGTTTTCCAGAATTACGCCCTCTACCCGCATCTAACGGTGCGGCAGAACATACTCTTCCCGCTTCAGAACCTCAGGGGCGACAAGAAGCTCTCGAAGGAGGTCATGGAGGAGAAGGCTCTTGAGGCGGCAAAGCTCGTACAGATAGACTCTCTGATGGAGCGCAAGCCCTCCGAGCTCTCCGGCGGTCAGCAGCAGCGCGTCGCTATCGCCCGCGCTCTCGTCAAGATGCCGAGCGTGCTTTTGCTCGACGAGCCCCTATCAAACCTCGACGCCCGTCTCCGCCTTCAGACCCGCGAGGAGATCCGCCGCATACAGAACGAGACGGGGATAACCACGATTTTCGTCACACACGATCAGGAGGAGGCCATGAGCATCTCCGACCTCATCGTGGTCATGAAGGACGGAGTGCTGCAGCAGATAGGAAAGCCGCAGGACGTGTACGATATGCCCGCGAACCTCTTCGTCGCCAAGTTCCTCGGCACTCCCGCCATCAACGTATTCGAGGGCGAGGTTAAGAACAGCCGCCTCTATATCGGCGGCGAGGACGTCCTCTCCGTTACCGGCGCGCCGGACGGGGAAGTCTGGGTCGGCATAAGGCCGGAGGGCTTCGCGCTCGACGAGGGCGGCGCATTCAAGGCAAGGCTCGAGCGTGTCGAGGTCATGGGCCGCGATACCAGCGTTGTCTCAACGCACGAGGGCTGCGTTACCGGGAGCATCCGCTCCATCATCCCCTCCGAGGAGAGGCCGGACGGCTCGGAGCAGACCGTCTCCTTCTCGCTCAAGCCCTTTAAAACGCATCTTTTCTCCAAGGATACGGAAGAGCGCATTCCCTTTTCCTATTGAGGTGGCGCGATGAAAAATAACATTAAGGGCTGGCTATATCTTCTGCCCGCCATACTCTTTCTGGGCGTGTTTATGGTATATCCCCTGATCGACGTTTTCGTCTACTCGTTTCAGGAGAATTACCAGTTCGTATCCCAGACCTATACGGGGGTAGGCGCTTACAACTACGCCTACGTTCTGCACGACGCCTCGTTTTTACAGGCGGTGAAGAACACGTTCATCCTCGTCATCGTAACCGTCCCGCTCTCAACGGGCTTTGCTCTTCTCATTTCGCTCGCTCTGAGCTCGGTGAAGAAGCTTAAAAACCTTTTCCAGACAGTCTATTTCCTGCCCTACGTTACGAACACCCTCGCCGTCGGCCTCGTCTTTATGCTCCTGTTCAAGGAGTCGGATCAGAGCCAGACGCACAGCCTTATCTCCACGATAATCGGGCTTTTCGGGCTCGAGCCCTTTGACTTCATCGACGGCCCTTACTGGGCAAATATGTTCGTGATGTGCTTTTACACGATATGGGTCGTCCTGCCCTTCAAGATACTCATTCTCACAAGCGCCCTTGCCTCCGTCAATCAGGATTACTACCGGGCGGCGAAGGTGGACGGGACGAGGCCCTTCCGCATCTTCACCCGCATCACTCTGCCTATGATAAGGCCGATGATATTCTACCTGATAATAACGGGCTTCATCGGCGCCTTCAAGGCGTATTCCGACGTGGTCGCCATCTTCGGAACGGATCTTAACCACGCGGGAGCCTCCGGAATGAACACGATAGTGGGCTACGTCTACGATATGCTCTACGGCTCCACGGGCGGCTACCCGAGCTACGCGTCTGCGGCGGCGATAATCCTATTCGTTATCGTGCTCACGATAACCACGATAAACCTTTCCATCAGCCGCAGGAACGCGCATAATTAAGGAGGTGAGAAAATGCCTGAGCTTTCGATCGACAAGCGGGCCGAGGCCCGCAAAAAAACCGTAAAGGTCCTTACCTACGTTCTCCTTATATTTTGGGCGATAATGGTCATTTTCCCCTTCTACTGGATGCTTCTGACCTCGGTAAAGGCCACCGCCTCATACGACAGCGAGGTAAGCCCTGTATTCTTCACAATGCAGCCGACCGCGGAGAACTATGAGAACGCCTTTACCGCCGTGCCACTCGCTAAGTATTTTCTGAACACGCTTATTTTTACCGTGGTAACGACGGTCGTTATGCTCGCTGTTATCACTCTCGCGGCCTTCGCCTTCGCGCGGCTGGAGTTTCGGGGCAAAAACCTCGTTTTCACCCTCTTCCTCGCGCTGATGATGATACCGAACGAGCTCGTCGTTATCACGAACTTCGTCACGATAACGAATCTCGAGCTGAGGAACACCTTTACCGGTCTTATCCTCCCCTCGATAACCAGCGTCTTCTATCTCTACCTGCTCAAGGAGAATTTCGAGCAGATACCGGACGAGCTGTATAAGGCCGCCAAGGTGGACGGCACCTCTGATTTCAAGTATCTCACCCGGGTGATGATCCCGATAGCGAGGCCCACTCTCGTGACTATAACCATCCTTAAGGTCATTGAGTGCTGGAACAGCTTTGTCTGGCCCCGCCTTATCACGGACGACCCGAATTACTACCTTGTTTCAAACGGAATACAGGAGCTGCGCGAGAACGGCCTCGGCAGAGCGAACGTGCCCGCTATGATGGCCGCCGTCGTTGTTGTCTCCGTGCCGCTCATCGTTCTCTTCCTCATCTTCCGCAATAAGATAATGGAGGGCGTTTCGAGAGGGGGCACGAAGGGATGAAAAAGCCGCTTCTTATCCTGCTTCTCATATTCGCCCTGCTTCTCATATTCGCCCTTCTTCTCACCGGCTGCCACGGCACGCTTAAGGCGGCTGACGCCTCCCCCGCCGCGGCGGATACGGACACGGACGCAAGTTCAGAGCCCGAGGAGGATCACGTTTCGCCCGTGCCGGAGAAATTCGACGAGTCGAAGAACTACTCCATCACCTTCTGGGCGAAGAACGACACGAATAAGACCCAGGTCGCCATCTATCAGAAGGCGATAGCCGATTTTGAGGCGCTCTACCCGAACGTAAATGTAAACCTCCGTCTCTACACTGATTACGGCACGATATACAACGACGTGATCACAAACATCGCCACCGGCACGACTCCGAACGTCGCCATAACCTACCCCGACCATATAGCGACCTATCTAACCGGAAACGACATCGTGACAAATCTCGACGACTTCTATACCGACGAGCGCTACGGCCTCGGCGGAAGCGAGCTTCGCTTCGATTCCCCCGCGATGGACGAGGTCGTGCCCGAGTTTTTAGCCGAATGTATGCTGGACGGCAGCTACTACGCCGTGCCCTATATGCGCTCGACCGAGGCCTGCTACGTTAACAAGACCTACGTTGAAAAGCTCGGCTTCACCCTGCCCGAGACACTTACCTGGGATTTCGTGTGGGAGGTCTCCGAGGCCGCAGTCGCGAAGGACTCCGACGGGGTTTTCCTCGTAAACGGGCAAAAGACGATGATACCCTTCATCTACAAGTCCACGGACAATATGATGATACAGATGCTGCGGCAGAAGGGAGCCGGATACTCCACCGACCGCGGCGAGGTGCAGATATTCAACGACACGACGCGCGAGCTGCTATTGGAGATTTACTCCCACGCCGCGACACGCGCCTTCTCCACCTTCAAGATCTCGAGCTACCCCGCAAACTTTTTGAACGCGGGACAGTGCATATTCGCCGTGGACAGCACGGCGGGCGCCACCTGGATGGGCTCGGACGCCCCCCTCGTGGATATAGCGCCGGAAAACCTCGTAGAGTTCGAAACCGTGGTAATGCCGATACCGCAGTTCGACCCGTCCGCTCCGAAGATGATAAGTCAGGGCCCATCGGTCTGCATCTTCAACAAGGCCGATCCGCAGGAGGTCCTCGCGAGCTGGCTCTTCGCCCAGTTTCTTATAACGAACGACGTTCAGACGGCCTACGCCGAGACGGAGGGCTACGTCCCCGTAACTCTGAAGGCTCAGAACAGCCCTGAATACCTCGACTACCTCTCCCGCTCAGGCGAGGACGCCGAGCACTACGCGGTCAAAATAGCCGCCTCGAAGCTTCTTATGGCGAACACGGAGAACACCTTTACGACCCCGGTATTCAACGGCTCCACCTCCCTGCGCGACGCGGCGGGTCAGATGATCGAGAGCGTAACGAAATCCGCAAGGCGCAAGCAGACTGTCGACGACGCCTATATCGACAAGCTGTTTTCCGATATGAAAAAGGAGTACCATCTCGATCAGATAACCGTTAAGCCTGCGGCGACCGCCGACGACGGGAGCGGCACGGCTCAGCCCTCCGGCGATAACGCGGCTACCAAAGTCAAGGATCCCGCTCTCGGCCCGCTCCCTTCGGGCGCCGTCGCCCTTATCGTCGCTGTCGCAGTCCTCTGGGTGCTGATAGGCGCATATAACCTTGTAATTCTGATTCGGAAGAAAAAGGGTAAAAAACCTTGATTTATCCGTAATTTCAGATATAATGACCTCAAGATCCAAAATTTCTGTCAAAGGAGAATAGAAATGAAAAAAATCATCGCTATGCTGCTTGCCCTTGTAATGGTATTTGCCATCGCGGCCTGCGCCGGCGGCGAAAAGACCGATAAGCCGGACGAGCCCGCACCTCAGACCGATCCGGAGCCCACTCCCGAGCCTGAACCCACTCCCGAGCCCGAGCCTACACCCGAGCCCGAGCCCGCTCCAGAGGTCACCGTTATGACCCACGCGGAGTACGTTGCCGCCCCCCTCGATACCGAGGTCACCGTTGAGACCTACGTTCAGGCGCATCAGAGCTGGTGGGACAACAAGATCACCGTTTACGCTCAGAGCCCCGACGGAGCCTACTTCCTCTACAATATGGCCTGCTCTGAGGAGGATTCCGCCCTTCTCGTTCCCGGCACGAAGATCCGCGTCACCGGCTACAAGTCCGAGTGGGCGGGCGAGGTCGAGATAACCGACGCCACCTTTGAGATCCTTGAGGGCGATACCTATATCGCCGAGCCTCTCGACGTTACCGATCTCCTCGGCGACGAGGAAGCTCTCCTCGCGCATCAGAACGAGTACGTCACCTTCACCGCCGTCACCGGCGCTCTCAAGGCGCCTGAGACCGCCTATTTCTACAACTGGGATAACTCCGGCTCCAGCGGAAACGACATCTATTTCAACGTCGTCTCCGGCTACAAGACCTACAGCTTCACCGTTGAGAGCTATCTCACCGGCCCCGGCACCGATATTTACAACTTCTTTGAGAACGGAAGCTACGTTCCCGGCCTGCGTTACAGCTTCACCGGATACCTCTACTGGTACGAGGGGCTTAATCCCCACATCGTCGCCGCTGAGGCTGTTGAGAGCAACGTTACGCCGAACAGCGCCGACGCTATGAGCTACGCCGACTACACCGCCGCCGAGCTTGATTCTGAGGTCGTTATCGAGGCCTACGTTCAGGCGAAGCAGAGCTGGTGGGACAACAAGGCGACCCTCTATCTCGCCGATCCCGACGGCGCCTATTTCGCATACAACGCCGCCTGCTCCGAGGAGCTCTATGCCCAGCTCGTCGAGGGTCAGAAGGTCAGAGTGACCGGCTTCAAGGGCGAGTGGGCTGGCGAGGTCGAGATAGTCGACGCCACCCTCGAGCTGCTTGACGGCACGTTCTACGCCTCCCCCGTGTACTTTACCGACGATCAGGTGCTCGACGTTCAGTATCAGAACTTCCTCTTCGGAATGGTCGACCTCACCGTTGTGGCGAAGGACGACACCGGAGCCGCCTTCTACTACAACTGGGACAACTCCGGCTCTGACGGAAACGACCTCTACTTCGACGTTCAGTACGGCGACGCCGTTTACAGCTTCACCGTTGAGAGCTATCTCACCGGCCCCGGCACCGACGTTTACGAGACCGTCAAGTCCCTCCAGCCCGGCGACGTTATCAGCGTCTTCGGCTACCTTTACTGGTATGAGGGCGCAAATCCCCACATCGTCAGCGTGACGAAGTAATAACCCGAATATAGAACAGGGGCGCGATATTATTCGCGCCCCTGATTTTTTATTCGCTTACCGCCCTTTGAAGCTCTCCGGCTATTTCGGAAAGCTCCTCGGGCTTTACCTTCAGCACCTGTCTGTCGAAGGTGAAAAACCCGTTCGTCTCGTCCTCCACGTCGGAAAGCTGGGTATAGACCGCGCCGCAGAGCCCCGCTCTCGCGAGTGGAACGACCTCGTCTAAGTAAAGCTTCCGCAGGTCGCGGATAAAGTCGGCTCTCTCTGAATATTTTCTGTACCCGAAGGTCTTTTTTAGGGTGAAGCTGTGTTCCGGTATCTTATACGACCAGCCTCCGAACTCGCTCAATAGCTGGGCCATGTCCTCTTTACCGAGGGAGAGCTTTTTAAAATAGATATGCCGCGATTCGACGTCGCTTTTTTCTGAGGCATACCAGCCGGAGGCGGAGTCGATAAAGCGGGTCGGGTCGAGCTTTTTGAGCTTTTCGTAGGCTCTCGCCGCCTCGAACTGTCCCCAGCCCTCGTTGAACACCGTCCACAGGACGATAGATGGGTATCCATTGAGGAGCTTTATCGTACCCTCCATACCGGATAAAAAGCTCTGGCGCATCGCCGGGTCACGGAAAAGTCTCCTGTCATCCCTTTTTACAAGGCCGAGGGTTGGAAGGGCGGACTCACGGATAAAGTGGTACTTTCCCGCGTTCACCATATCCTGGAAAACGGCCATACCCAGCCTGTCGCAGGCGTAGTAATAAAGCTCTGGCTCTATCTTGATGTGCTTTCTCAGCGTGTTGAAGCCGAGGGACTTTGCTTATGTGTGATAAAGAAGCAATAGAAGTGCAAAAAATTTTGCCGTTCCTATCCGACACTTGGCCATTGTGTCGGATAGGTCGGGCGGTTATTCGGGCAAGTCAATCTTGCCGACAA